>Ga0172382_10000147_pt1 | contig 119084 bp, 100 predicted proteins | sample Leawel138RmetaG_FD_122245 | JGI IMG/M metagenome (GOLD analysis project Ga0172382, IMG submission 122245) | Leachate microbial communities from a municipal landfill in Southern Ontario, Canada - Leachate well 138R metaG | ecosystem: Engineered > Solid waste > Landfill > Unclassified | place... | reverse complement strand
TAATTCGCTCAGAAATAGATTAAAATAGAAAAGCTTCCCAATGATTTGGGAAGCTTTTTGTACTTATTGTAAGTTGATTTTACTTAAAAAACTCAAACTGAATTTCCTTCGGCATAAAATGAACGGCTTTAAAATCGACAGTTACTTTAATTTGATGTTTGACATTAGGAGGAACGATGATTGAATCACCTTGTTTTAAAATCGTCTCTTTATCATTCATTTTAAAAATGCATTCTCCTTCCTGAATCAATACAATCGACTCTAAATTTGCGAGATGTTCAGGCAACAAATCTCCTGCATTGGCACGCATTTGTTTGGCAATTAATTTATCTCCTGTTGCAAGTGTTTTTACTTTTGGGGGTGTGACTTTCGCTGACATAATTTCAAGTTTTCCGTTAGACAATAATTTTGCTACTTAAGATACGATTATTTCGGCAAAAAAAGAATGCTTTTCTAGCACTCTATTAAAAACTTCTTTTATTCCCACTCAAAATCCCAAATCGGAGTAACGCCACGCAAATGTTCTACAAAATAATTCCATCGGACTTTGGTGAAATATTTCAAATGATTTCCTTTGAATCCATGACGTTGACTGGGTAAAATCAACATATCAAATTGTTTATCTGCATTGATAAGCGCTTCTGCTAGTTTGAAGGTGGCAGATGGATTTACGTTTTCGTCAATTCCTCCATGGACAAGGAGAAGTTTCCCTTTTAAATTCGATGCGTTGGTAATATTGGATTGCAAATGATAGGCAGAATCCACAGGCCAACCCATATACATTTCGGGCCACCATGCCTTTTCCATCCGATGGTCATGGTCCGCTGCACTTGCAACTGCCACTTTGTAAAAATCTGGATAAGCCAAAACGGCACGACCCGCATCATAACCACCTGCTGAATGACCGAAAATTCCTACGCGCGAGGTATCAACCCAATTGTATTTCTGTCCCAATTGCTGGATGGCTAAAATATGATCTTCCAATCCTCCACCTAAATTTTTATAGGAGTAATCATGAAACTTTTTTGATCTGCCCGATGAGCCTAAACCATCTACGACCACGACTACAAAACCCAATTCAGCATACGATTGCCAACTCAAAGCTTGCGCAAAACTCTTCGGGAAAACTTGGGTATGTGGCCCCGTATAACTCATTTCAATCACGGGATATTTTTTGGAAGATTCGAAATTCGTCGGTTTCCAAAGTGCGCCGTAAATTAGGGTTTTTCCATCACGTGCAGTTGCTGTGAAAATTTCGGGTGCTTCCCAATTCTTCAATTGACTCACATCGGCGCGGCCTAATTCCAAAAGGATTTTCCCGTCTGAACTTTTTCTTAAAACCGTTATGGTGGGAATATTTACAGTTGAGAAATTATCCACAAAGTATTTTCCATCGGGAGAAAAGCTGATTTGATGATGTCTATCTTCGGGAGTTAGTAATTTCAAGTTTTTTCCTTGAAAAGAAATGCTGTACAAATTTTGGTAGTAGGGATTTCGCCCTTTTTCCTTGGCCGATGCGAGAAAATAAATTGTTTTCTCTTTTTCATCAATTCGCTCTATGCTATTAATGTAGTAAGAACCGTTTGTGAGTGCATTTTCTTTCTTGGTTTTTAAATCCAAACTGTATAATTGCCGCCAACCTGATTTTTCAGATAGGAAGAATAAAAGTCCACTGTCCTCAGCTAATTTATAGACAAAATTATCAATGTTGGTTTTGCTCGATTCCGTATAAAGTTGTTCAAGTTTTTCGGTTTTCAAATCAAGCGTATGAATTGATTTATTTTGAAATCCACGCGAAGTAGATTCAAGAAAAACAAGATCAGAATTCTTTGACCACGTCACATCAGTGGAATTAATATGTGTGCTTCGCGGTAAATTCGTTTTTATTTCCTTTCCCGATTCCACATTGAAAAACACAGGTTCTACATAAACCATCGTCGTATCTCCCGGCGAACCCCGATAATACGAAAGGAGTTTGGGTCGATACAAGGAGTCGATGCTGAAATCCAACAAATACATTTTTTCGGCCGTTCTTAAATCCACAATATCTGCATAAATCCATTTGCTATCGGGCGACCATTCAATCGCAAATCGTTCGGGACGATTGCCGTTTTCACCTTCAATAATATCATCCCACGCATAATAGGTCGCATATTCGTAGCCTTTTTCTCCTTTTTCACTTAGTTGCTTGGTTTCATTATTTCCACTGGATTTAATAAAAAGGTTGTATTCTTTTGCAAAAGCCGTCCATTTTTTATTGGGTGATTCCTTTGAGAACTCCTCTTTTTCTTCTTTAATTTCATTGGTTAGCGTGTAGTTCGTTGTATTTAAACCATACACTTTATCCGCCACGGTTATTTCGAAATTATTTGGGTTTTTGAATTCAATTTTAGTGATGGGAAGATCATTTGGTTGGATATCTTCACCCAATAAATCAGAAAGAAGTTTTGATACTTTGGAATGATCAAATAAATCCGATTTTATTAAATTCGGTAATGATATTTTGAAGAACCTTTTTTCTTTTGGAGAATGACGGACATAGGAAACGCCCGAATTATCTGAAAACCAATTCGGCTGAATGTTCAGATTGAAAGCGGTTTTGTTGGTGTAATTATCGCTCATAAATCCAACTGCACGATTGTAATCTTCAATCGTTATTTTTTCTTGGGCAGAGACCATGCTCGATTGAAGTGTGAATAAAACTAGGATGAAAGTAAATAGTTTCATTGGAAAAATAAAAATTAGATATTGTGTGTTTGATTACTGTTTTTAGTTAAGCCGACTAGGTTTTACTAGACTTTCTAACAAAGACTTAAAAGTAAGCAGATTTTCCTAAATCAGCCTGTTTTCGAACTGTGATTTTGAGTTCGGATTGGAAAGAAGAATTTTTAGTCTAAATTATTTTCTCCTTTTCTTCTTCATATTTTGAATTTTATCGCCCCGTTTGATTGGTTTTTTAAATTTCTCCTTCATTTGAGTAGCATAACTTTTTCGCTCTTTCTTTTCCTTGCTATTCTTCGCCGATTTTTCATGAAAAGAAGCACCTCGTTCTTGGTTTGACTTTTTTATTACAACTTCCTCAACGATGATCGGTTTTTCCTCTTCTTCCGGTGTGAGTTCTGAAGAAATCCGCACCTCTTCGGGGAATTCATTGAATGGAATTTTGTAGTTCATCAAGGTTTCAATCGCATCTTTCAACTCGGATTCTTTTTCATTAAAGAAAAGAATGGAATTTCCTTTTTGTCCAGCTCTACCTGTTCTTCCAATTCGATGGATATAATTTTCAGGGTAATACGGCGTATCAAAACTGATGACCGTAGAAATTTTATCGATGTCAATTCCACGTGAAATCACATCGGTTGCAATTAGTACTCTGCTTTTTCCATTAGCGAATTTTTCGATGGATTTTGTTCGGTGATTTTGTTCTTTGCTGGAGTGAATCACTGAAATTTCGCCGGGGAAATCCAAGGATTCCAGCAATCGGTCCGCGCTGACTTTGGTGGCAACAAAAATCAATACTTTGTTGAATTCTTTTTTATCCTTCAATAAATGATTCAGTAAATTCACTTTGGAGTAGAAGTTTGGCACAGCGTACGATGTTTGACTGATTGTGTCCAAAGGTGTACCGCTAATTGAAATGGTAATTTTCACTGGATTTATTAGGAATTCACTCATTAATTCATCGACATAGCTCGTCATAGTCGCTGAAAATAGAATGTTTTGACGTTTTGAAGGCAAATGGTCAAAGATATTTCTTAACTGTGTTTTGTATCCAAAATCAAGCATAATATCCACTTCATCAATCACCAATTTCTTGATTGATTTTAAACGCAATACGTGCGAAAGAGCCAGATCATATACGCGCTGTGGCGTCCCTACCAAAATATCCATTCCTTCGACAACGTCTCGTTTTTGGGATTTCATATTATTGGATCCTCCAAAAACACCAAGTGTTCGTACATTCAGATGCGAAGTCAATTTCTTTATATCTTCTACAATTTGAATCACCAACTCTCGGGTTGGAACCAAAATCAAAACGCGAGGCTGCGGTTGGTCCGAAAACTTCAAATCCTGCAAAATCGGAAGCAAATAGGCGATGGTCTTACCCGTTCCAGTTTGTGCAATTCCCACAAAATCAAAACCACCCAATATGGGTGAATAGGATTCTTGCTGAATGGGTGTAGGTGTATCAAACCCTAAATCATCCAGGGCATATTGCAATTGCTTTTTAATCTTGAAATCTTCGAACGTATTCATTCTGCAAAGTAACGGAGAAAATTTTTAAGGCTGTGGTTTTTAGGAATTAAACTGAAATGGGTTTATTAGATGTCATTTTAGAGAAATAGTAGAAGGATAATTATTTGTCTTTTAAAGAATTAGATTAAAATAGAAAAAGCTAGATACATAGTAATATACCTAGCTAAAATTTATTTTTAAGAACTTTCTTATTTCTAAATCAAAGAAGAAAGTTTATATTTTATTACTGAATCTCCTTCAACAAATACTTCATATTCACTGCTTTGTCAATGATTTCTGAAAGTTTATCGACAGGAACTCTTTCTTGTTCCATCGAATCTCTATGTCGAATGGTCACGGTATTGTCTTTCAAAGATTCATGGTCAACGGTGATACAGAACGGAGTTCCTAGGGCATCCATTCGTCTGTAGCGTTTACCAATGGAGTCTTTTTCTTCGTAAAGAACATTGAAATCCAAGCGTAATTCTTTGTTTATTTTCTCTGCGAATTCGGGTAATCCGTCTTTTTTCATCAAAGGCAAAATTGCTGCTTTGATAGGAGCTAGAGCAGGAGGTAAACTCAAAACGATTCGTGTACTTCCATCTTCTAATTCTTCTTCTTTCAAACAATTGGAGAAAACAGCTAAGAACAAACGATCCAATCCTACCGAAGTTTCAACGACGAAAGGAACATAACTTTCCTTCAAATCGTTGTCGTAATAGTTTAGTTTTTTACCTGAGAATTTTTGATGGCTAGCCAAGTCATAATCAGTTCGTGAATGAATTCCTTCCAATTCTTTGAAACCAAACGGGAATCGGAATTCTATATCTGCAGCGGCATTGGCGTAATGTGCCAATTTCTCGTGGTCATGGAATCGGTAATTTTCTTCGCCCAGACCCAATGATAAGTGCCATTTTAGTCGAGCCTGTTTCCATTTTTCGTACCAGTCCAATTCCGTTCCGGGAGCCACAAAGTATTGCATTTCCATTTGTTCAAATTCACGCATCCTGAAGATAAACTGACGGGCAACGATTTCATTTCGGAAAGCTTTTCCAATTTGAGCAATTCCAAAAGGAATTTTCATTCGTCCCGTTTTCTGAACGTTTAGGAAGTTTACAAAAATACCTTGTGCGGTTTCAGGACGAAGGTATAAATCCATTGCAGATTCTGCGGTTGCGCCTAATTTTGTTCCGAACATTAAATTGAATTGACGAACTTCTGTCCAGCTTTTGGAACCGGTTTCAGGATCGGCAATTTCCAATTCTTCGATCAATGCTTTCACATCGGCCAAATCTTCGTTTTCCAACGATTTCGCCATTCGACCTAAAATGGTATTTATTTGTTCGTAGTAACCAACCACTCTGGGATTGGTCGAAATAAATTCTTCTTTGTCAAAAGCATCTCCAAATCGTTTGGCTGCTTTTTCAATTTCTTTTTCAATTTTATTTTCGATTTTCGCGCAATAATCTTCAATCAAAACATCGGCACGGTATCTTTTCTTAGAATCTTTGTTATCAATCAAAGGGTCATTGAACGCATCGACATGGCCGGAAGCTTTCCAGATGGTTGGGTGCATAAAAATCGAAGAGTCTATGCCTACGATTTCTTCATTGAGCTGTACCATTGCTTTCCACCAATAACGTTTCAAGTTATTTTTTAACTCAACGCCGTTTTGGCCGTAATCATACACTGCGGATAATCCGTCGTAAATTTCACTCGATTGAAAAATAAATCCGTACTCTTTGGCATGTGAAATAATGCGCTTGAAAATATCTTCTGACATAGTTTTGTATTAAAGATGCGAATTTAAGGAATTTAAAATTAGAAGTTCACTTATCAGAAATAGAAATTCCCGCTTTCTTATTACTGTAGCGCTCAATGTATAAAAATTTCAAAAACAGATGTTTAGTTTTTCTTTTAAATTAATTGGAATACCTCATCCATTTCCACATTTCTTTTAAGGAAGGTTTTTTACCGTACATCAAAATTCCAACTCTATAGATTTTTGAAGCTAAATAAACCATCAACAACATGGTTCCAACAAGAAGTGTCAATGACAAGGCAATTTCCCACCATTCCACGCCAAACGGCAATCGCGTCACCATAGAAATCGGTGAAGTCAATGGAATAATCGATAACCAAAATGCAACGGGACCGTCTGGATTGTCTAGTGTAGTCATGCTTCCGTACATCGCAATCATCATGGGGAAAATGGGATAAAATGTGAATTGTTGGGTGTCGGTATCGTTGTCAACCGCGGATCCAATCGCTGCAAATATGGAGCTGTAGAATAAATAACCCAATAGGAAAAAGATGATGAAAAAGATAAGAATGAATGGATAATTTAAATGAGTTAACGTATCCAACATTCCTTGTGATTTTTCCATCCATTCCGGATTTTGAGCAAGAAGTGCTTGCGCTTGATCGGAATTCATGGTTGATGAAATATCCATTTTTGACGCGAAAAAAGCAGAAGCGCCAAATAACAAAGCACCACCCATTATAATCCAAATTGTGAATTGAAACAACGCTACAAAAGTAGTTCCCATGATTTTACCCATCATTAGATTGAAAGGTTTTACAGATGAAATAATGATTTCAACCACACGGTTATTTTTTTCTTCGACTACCGAACGCATTACTTTTACGCCATAAATCATAATAAACATGAAAATGATGTAGGCCAAAAACATGGCCAGTCCGAACTTTATATAATCAGCTTGATCGGATTTTGCATCGCTACCGTCTTTTAAATTGAAAGTTTTGATGGAGACACTGGCTTTCATTTCGTTCAATTGATCTTGGGAAACGCCTGCTTCTTCCATTTTCATGGTTTCCAAACGCTTATTCAAACGCGATTCCAATTTGTCTTTGAATCCGACACCCAGATTTCCATTGGTGGTCAATTCAATTCCCTGTTCCAAACTTTTTAAATCCTTGTTTTGAATTTGAGGAATGACAAGAAGTGCATTTAAGTATTTACTATCCTTCAACGTATCTTTGATTCCTTGAATATCCTTGGTTCCATAAAAACTATAAAGTTCATTTTCGCTGGAAAGTAAAGTAGTAACAAATTCATTGCTTTCATCGACAACTGCAATACGTTTTAAATTGGTATTTGCTGACATCATCCAAGCGATAATTCCAATGATTCCCACCATGATTAAAGGGGACAGGAAAGTCATCACAATGAAGGTTTTGTTTTTGACCTGCGCCAGGAATTCTCTTTTGGCAACGAGTAATATTTGATTCATCTTTTAATTCGTATTTCGTTAAATAACTTTTTCTTGACTTAATTCGGTGATTTCACCGCCTGAATAAATACTTCATTCATCGATGGAATGGATTCTTTGAATTGAGAAACCGTTCCCAAATTCGCAACTTGCATCAGCAATTCATTGGAATGCATGGATTCGGGTTTCGTAATCGAAAACTTCAAAGCGTGCGGATCACTTTTCACTAATTCCACTTCGAAATTCGATTGGAATTGTGCCCAATTTGCATTGTTGACTTCTTCGATCTCAGCATAGTATTTCCCCGTTTTAAACTGGTGTTTAACTTGGTTAATTTCTCCGTCGAGGATTTTATTGGATTTATGAATTAGGGCAATATGGTCACACATTTCTTCCACAGATTCCATTCTGTGGGTGGAGAAAATAATGGTAGTTCCTTTTTTACTTAATTCGAGAATTTCATTGGCAATAATTTGTGCATTGACAGGATCAAATCCACTGAAAGGTTCATCGAAAATTAAAAGTTTAGGATCGTGTAAAACCGTGATAGCAAATTGAACTTTTTGACCCATTCCTTTGGAAAGTTCACTTAGTTTCTTGTCCCACCATCCATCAATTCCCAACTTTTCAAACCAATATCTCGTTTTTTTATGGGCTTCTGCATTGGATAACCCTTTGAGTTTGGCGAAATAAATCGCTTGTTCTCCAATCTTCATATTGTTGTACAAACCGCGTTCTTCAGGCATATATCCCACCATAGGAATTACGGTTTTGTCCAATTTCTTGCCATCCACCCATACCGTTCCTTTATCGGGTGCCGTAATTTGATTGATGATTCGTAGAAATGTAGTTTTTCCTGCACCATTCGGTCCCAACAAACCGTAAATCGAACCTTCCGGGATGTTGAGGTCAAAATCGTTGAGTGCGAGATTGTTTCCGTATTGTTTGGTTATTCCTTTTGCAACGAGCAAATCCGACATAAATTTTATTTTTAGTATTAGTTATGAATTGAAAGCAATTGTTACAAAGTTGTATCTGAAATTGAATAAAAAGTCAATTGATTTTTTGTTTGAATTGTTAAATGAAAAGGAATTAATTTATTTTGAATCAACATGAAATCTCTAAAATTGTTCAAAACGAAAGTTCTCACCCAAATAAACACGACGTACATCGGGATCATTGGCTAATTCCACTGGAGTTCCTTCTTTTAGAATCCGACCTTCAAACATAATGTACGTTTTATCGGTAATTGCTAATGTTTGAGAAACGTTGTGGTCGGTAATTAAAATTCCAATGTTTTTATCCTTCAGTGAACGCACGATTTTCTGAATGTCTTCTACCGCAATAGGATCCACACCCGCAAAAGGTTCGTCCAATAAAATGAATTTGGGTTCGGTCGCTAAACAACGTGCAATTTCCGTTCGTCTTCGTTCACCTCCTGAAAGTAAATCTCCCCGGTTTTTACGAACGTGCCCTAAACTAAATTCCTCAATCAAAGCATCGGTTTTCATTTGTTGCTCTTTCCGAGAAAGTTTGGTGAATTGCAAAACGGATTTGATGTTATCTTCCACCGATAATTTCCGAAAAACGGAAGCTTCTTGTGCCAAATACCCAATTCCCTTTTGCGCTCTTCGGTACATAGCATCGTTTGTAATGTCTTGTTTGTCCAAGAAAACACTTCCTTGTGTCGCTTTCACCAAACCAACAATCATGTAAAAAGAAGTAGTCTTTCCCGCACCATTAGGTCCCAAAAGACCAATGATTTGCCCTTGTTCTACTTCAAATGAAACATCTTTTACTACGTGTTTTTTTCCGTAGTCTTTCACTAAATTCTGTCCTTTCAGTACAATTCCCATCGGTTCAAAGATAGTTTAATTTGATTCGATGACAAATATAGATTATTTGGAAGTATTTCAAGCATGGAGCAATCGATTGGTCCGAATTAGGGCTTGTTCATCTTTCCACTGAATCCATTTTTCACCTTTTATTTTTCGCATCAGATTATCAAAATTACGCATGATGAAAATGTTGTAAATGGCTTCTGAAAAATTCCGAGGTTTGTGTGCCAAGGATCGTAAACTCATTGAAAAACCAGGTGTTAGATATTTCATGTAGTGCCAATATCCTTCAGGCATATACAGCATTTCCCCATGTTTTAAATCGGCGACCAGAGGTTTAATGTGATTTAATGCGGGCCATTTTTCAAAATCAGGATTGTCAAAGTCAATATCTTCCCGACAGATCATGGAATAGGGGATTTTGTACATGAATTTACTTTGATCAGGCGGAACTAGGATACAGCGTTTTTCGCCTGCAAAATGAAAGTGAAGAATGTTGGCTAAATCAATGTCGTAATGCATAAATACATTCGAATTCTCTCCTCCAAAAAAGAGCATGGGTAAACTTTTGAAAAGCTTTAATCCCAATTCAGGTATTTTATAATCATTTTTTAATTCGGGAACTTGCTTCATTAAATTGTAAAGAAAAATCCGTAAATCGGTGGGGCCTTCGTGCAATAAATCCACATATTCACTCATTTTCATTTCAGCAATGGGTTCATTCATCTTTTTTGAATAATCCACAGGGTCATTGTTATAAAGGGGTACTATTTTTTCTCCTGCAATTTGTTTTATATAAGTGAAATTCCATTTTTCATACGCGGGCCAATCTTCCGTGATTCGTTCAATGACCACAGGTTTTTGAGGTTTTACATAGTGTTTTTGAAAATCTTTTGCAGAAATTTCGCTTCGTCTTTCTATCTCAGTAAATTCGAACTGCATGGTATTAATGTTTACCTACAAATATATAAAAACAATAATTTAACAATTAATAAGTTCAATCATATTTAGTAACTTGCTTCGAATTTCAGAGTATGCAGAAATTTTTTACATTTCTATTCATTTTATGGTTTTCATTCAGTTTTTCTCAACAAGAATTGATTCCTCAACTTTCAGTTGACAAAGGGAAAATGGAACTGAATCAACAGTTTGTGGAAGTTAATCTCGTAGGAACAACTGCAGATATTCGACTGTACCAATCGTTTTCCATACGTGAAACCGAATCTGCTTATTATCTATTTCCCGTGAATTCCGAAGTTTCCTTGTATGAATTGACAGTGTATTATCCCGATAAAATCTTCACGCTGGAAGCAAAAAACATGGACAACATCCGAAAACAAGTAGTTGCTGAAAATAAAAAAGGAAAAAAAGTTTCACTCATTCATAGTGCTGATCCTACATTTTTACGATTGGACCTTCCGAATGTCCCAAAAAACGATGAAATAAAAGTCGTTGTAAAATATATGATGAATTTGGATAAAGAGTCCGACCATAAATCACTTCTACTTCCATCCTTTGTTTCTAAAAATTATAAAAAACTTCCTCCAGAATTCGGATTTAATATTGATTTAATTAGTCCAACTCCTATTTATGACTCTGAACTTCGGTCACACAATGCGGATGTTAAAAAGGTTTCTGCAAAATTTCAAACCTATGCCTACAAAGGAGATGAAATAGATTCACCCATTGATTTACAGTTTAATACCAAAGGAAATCAGGCGTCTGCAGGTATGTTGGTGTATGAGGACAAAGGTTGTCGTTATATATTGGGTGTTGTGGAGCCACCGAGTTTCATTGAGCCTGAGGTGATTGCTCCGCGAGAATATATTTTTGTAATGGATGTTTCAGGGTCTATGCACGGTTTCCCGATTGAAACTTCCAAGGAACTAATGCGACGAATTTTGAATGACTTAAAACCGTACGAGAAATTTAACATCTTATTTTTTGCAGGAAGTAATGACTTTTTTGCAAAGCAATCTGTTTATGCAACGGAAGAAAATAAGGATTTAGCGATTCATGTGATTAATGACCAACGTGGAAAAGGAAGTACGTTGTTGAGTGAAGCGATGCAGCAAATTTACAGTTACAAACCAGAGGCTGAATTTAACCGAATTGTGGTTTTAATTACAGACGGAATGTTAACGGCAGATAGTTTAATGCTCTCCACTTTGCGAAGTCACTTAAACGATGCACAATATTTCGTGTTTGGAATTGGGTATGAAGTCGGTCGGAAAACCATTCAAGTTTTGGCGAATACGATGGGAACGGAACCTGTGGTCATAAATGAACAAGCTTTAGCAGAAAAGGAATTGGATCGTTTTTATAATTTAATTCGAACGCCACTTATGCGGCATATCATCATTCAATCCAAAGAATTGAATTTACGAGAAACCTATCCCAGTCAATTCAATGGTTTTTTATCCAATCAAGCCACAAGCTTTGTCAGTAAAGAATGTAGTGGCATGCGAAATCCAAAATTAATCGTTTCGGGAATCAATGGTGATAAAAGATACAGTGAAGAATTTAGTCTTCCTACACAACAATCAAACGAGGAATTATTTATTTTAAAATACTTGTGGGCGAGAGAAAAAATAGATTTTCTTTTGCAAGAAGAAGAGCGCTGTGGTCAAATTTGTGTGAAAAGTGGAAAGTATAGAAATGAAATCATCAAAATAGGCGAAGAGTTGAATATTGCAACACCGTATACTTCTTTTATAGAAGAGAGTTACATCAATTTGGATGGGAATTTAGGACGTAAATATTCTCTTTATACCGATCCCAATGCCGCACTTACGTTTCAAAATGATTTCGATTCTGATTTTGATGGAATTCCCAATACCTTGGATGAATGTCCCTTTGATGCTGGAACGGTGGACCGAAAAGGTTGCCCAAAAACCAAAGAAGAAAAAATTGCCCAGGAAATCAACCGAATGTTGGAAGGAATTGAATTTGACTTTGATTCGTATGTAATCCGACCGGAATTTTTTGAAAAGCTCAATACGGCTGCAGACATTATCAATCAAAACGTTCAGCAGAAATACATTGTTGAAGGTCACACAGACGCTGCGGGAACCCCCGAATATAATCTTGAATTATCAATGAATCGCGCCCGAGCGGTTGTGAATTATCTAAAACGAAAAGGAGTGGATGGGAAACGATTGAAAATCGTTGGAAAAGGAGATTCTGAATTGAAACATCCTGAATGTCGTCCACAAGAAGTTTGCGACGATCAAAAGAATTTTGAAAATCGAAGAGTTATTTTCAAGCAAATGGACTAATTTTGTAGTGAACCACTTAAAACAGTAAATTTTGATGAAATCACTTTTTATATCGTTTCTCTTTCTGTTTTCAATCGTTTCTTGTACCTCGCAAAAACAATTGGCAAATCAAGCTATGAATGAATCTCATATTGATTCGGACTTAGATGGTGTACCTGATTTTAAAGATGCTTGTCCCAATGAGCCAGGCTCACCCTATAATTTAGGTTGTCCTCAAAAAACCACGTTTTCATCGAGTTTTGATGCAGCTCTTTCCACAGACTCTGATTTGGATGGCGTTCCCGATGAAGATGATGAATGTCCTAATGAATACGGTTCTCCCTTTAATCAAGGTTGTCCACTGTGACGTTTTATCCAAAGAAAAAAGTTCCATGAAACGGATTTCATAAAACTTTTTTCTATTGTTTGTTTTAAGTGCTAATAATCTAATTCGTATCCACGCCTTCACTGTACATTTCTTTGTACATTTCTTGCAGTTTTTTCATTTCTTCATAAAACTCTGCTTCGGTTAAAACTTTTCCTTTGGAAGGTTTGTTTATTTTTATTTCCTCTTCTTTTACAGCTACTTTTGTCGCAGTCGTAATCAATTTTGTGTCATTGATTTCAAATTCGGTTTTCAAAATCAAACCCGGTAATCCCCACACACGGTCTGGACCGTCTTTGATATTAATCTTTGGCGTGTACCAAGCGGTAATTGCAATGGAATCGTTCATTACACCTGTTGCTTTGTAGGTGTCAAAACCAGCAATGTTTTCTTTGTCTTTAGAAATTTTCCAGTGCATGTTTTTCAGCGAATCCTTCACCAAATAAGCAGCACCCACATCGTATGGTTTTAAAAAGTAATGCGCTTTGATGTCTTTGTATAGCGGCTCTTTGTCCATAGCTGTAACTTGTCCTAGAATAATTCCTGCCGGAGATTGATCGTTGCTGATTTTCTCTTGCATTTTATATTCAGATTCGGTTCCATTGGTTTTTAATTTGTAATCAATGAAAATCCCTTTGTTAATTTCCTGACGAAGAGGTTCTTCCACTGCAGATTTCCATTCAGATGGAACATTCGACATAATTTGCTCCAAATCCATTTTCATTTCCATTTGATAATCCACTTCCAGAAACTGAGCTTTGTCTTGTGCATTCACACTAATTCCTGCGAATAGAACACCAAAGGCTAATAATATATTTTTCATATGCTTGAATTTCAATATTAGTTGTCTGTATTTACTTAATGTTACAACAGATTCGTACGAATTACGATTTTAAAAAATCTAATTTATTTCTCAATTCTCCAATTTCTCAACTGTAAATCCTGCTTTTTTCACCGCTCGCACGATTTCTTCTTCGGTTGAACTCTCTGTCTCAATCGTTAAGATTTTATCCGGATTGTCGGTATCCACTTTCCAGTCAATTCCTTCTACTTTATTTAAAAAAGGAGTGACTCCAGCAACACATTTGCCGCAATTGATGTTGGTTTTAAATTGTAATGTTTTCATTTTATATTAATTTTATTTTGATTCTTTCGCAACGGTTGAATGTAAAAACTGAATTTTCCAATCTTTATTTTCTTTAAGTAAATAGGCGCTTTCTAACCAATTTATCTTGGCGATTTCCATTCCATTTAGTGTGAAGACGGCTGAATTTTTATAGTAAATCCAAGCTGAATTTCCGTTGACCGAAATTTTTAGAAAGTCAAAGGAATTTCTTCGATTGAAATTCTTGTCTTTGTTTTCTTCACCTTCAAATTGTTCTTTTAAATTTAGAATCATTTGAGTAATGAATTTTCCATTCATAATTTCTCCATCTTCAAACAACACGAAATCATCCGTGAAATACATGGGGATTTTGGACAAGTCTAAATCTGAAAATACGTTTTGAAACATAGTCTCGATGGTCGTTTGAACTTCTATTTCTTCTTTGGTCTGCGTAAATACCCAAGAACTGAAAATTAATAAGGTTAAAACAAGCACTTTTTTCATTTGTAGAAATTTAAGATAAATTTGAAAATAACAATTAGTCCAAGTCAAGATTATCAATGATTAAATCATCCAATTCGTATTGCGTTATTTGAAACTGTTTAAAAAATAGTTTCTTTCCATTTTTATACAAAACAGTTGCTGGAATTGCACCCATCCAAGCTTCGTCAATTTTTGGCATCCATTCAGTAAATGGACTTTTTTCATCCAAAACATACACATCAACATCCATATTGTTTTTCTGAATGAATTTTTTTACTCTAGAATTAATGGATTTCGGGTGATCCATGGATACCAAAATCATTTTGAAATTCGGATTGTCTTTATACATCGAATTCACTTCCATAAAACCAGGAATTTCTTCGATACACGGTTTGCACCATGTCGCCCAAAAATTAACGACATAAAGAATATCGTCATTCGTTTGAAGGATCTTTTGTAATTCGTTGAAATCAACAGTTTTTAGGGTGTTTTGAGAATTTTGCGCTTTTGCGCTCATTAAAATTCCCAGTAGAATAATGAATAGTATTTTCTTCATAACTTGACCTATTTGCAAGAACTGTGCAATTTATTGATTTTTAGATCGAAATATAGGGTATCTCTCAAAAATGTCTATTTATAGCTTCACCGATGCTGTGAAGTGCTTTATTGAAAAGAAAGGATTGAGAATTAGCACTCAGAATTCTTAAATGAAACTTAAATACGTGATTATACTTGACAAAGGGGGTGTCGAGGTTGTATCTTTGCATAAAATTTTGCAATATGAAAATGAAAACCTCCGATTTTGGATTTAAGTTACCCGAAGAGTTATTGGCTGAATATCCTGCTGAACACAGAGATGAATCTAGGTTGATGGTTCTGGATAGAAAAACAGGGACTATTGAGCACAAAGTGTTCAAAGATCTGATTGACTATTTCGATGAAGGTGACGTCATGATTATGAATAACACCAAAGTTTTCCCAGCGCGATTGATGGGTAACAAAGAAAAAACCGGAGCAGATATTGAAGTTTTCTTGTTGAGAGAATTGGATCCTGAAACACGACTTTGGGATGTATTGGTTGATCCCGCTCGAAAAATTAGAATTGGGAATAAATTATTTTTTGGTGACGATGATAACTTGGTAGCAGAAGTTGTGGATAATACAACTTCAAGAGGACGTACGCTACGTTTTCTGTACGATGGAACCTACGAAGAGTTTCGTCAAACTTTACAAGAATTGGGACAGACCCCACTTCCAAAATTCATTAAGCGTCCGGTTGAACCCGAAGATGCTGAGCGTTACCAAACTATTTATGCAAAGCATGAAGGCGCGGTTGCTGCTCCTACCGCAGGAATGCACTTCTCAAAACATCTTCTAAAACGATTGGAAATTAAAGGTGTAAACTTCGCTGAAGTAACTCTGCATGTGGGTTTAGGAACTTTTGCGCCAGTGGAAGTAGAAGATCTTTCAAAACATAAAATGGAATCCGAACAAGGAGTGATTACTCAAGAAACGGTAGATATTGTAAACAAAGCCATTGATTCAAACAAACGAATTTGTGCTGTTGGAACAACTTCCATGCGAGCAATTGAAAGTTCAGTTTCGGCGGATAATCACTTGAATGTATTCAACGGTTGGACCAATAAATTTATTTTCCCTCCCTATGAATTTGGTATTGCGAATTGTATGATTACAAATTTCCACGAACCAAAATCTACATTGATGATGAATACTAGTGCGTTTGCAGGTCATGATTTCTTATTGAAAGCGTACAAAGAAGCGATTAAAGAAAAATACAAATTCAATTCGTACGGTGACGCCATGCTGATCTTGTAAAAACGAATTTTTCTTTTTACATAAATCAAAACAATGAGTGAAACCAAAAAAGATATACGAAAATTAAATCTTGAGGATTTAGAAAAACACCTTATTTCGATCGGCGAAAAACCTTTCAGAGCCAAACAAGTTTATGAGTGGCTCTGGAAGAAAAACGCCCATGTTTTTGAAGATATGACCAATCTCTCCAAGAAATTAAGACAAGAATTGGATCAGGTTTTTACCATTGATAATGCAGAAGTGGATTTGATGCAGAAGTCGGATGACGGAACGATTAAAAATGCCGTAAAGTTATTTGATGGAAATGTGGTTGAATCGGTATTAATTCCCACACAAACGCGAACCACCGCTTGTGTTTCTTGTCAAGTCGGATGTAGCTTAAACTGCAGTTTCTGTGCCACCGCACGATTAAAGAGAATGCGAAATTTAACCGCAGCTGAAATTGTGGATCAAGTTGTACTTATCGATAAACAAAGTCGGGAATATTTCAATCGACCTTTGAGCAATATTGTGTATATGGGAATGGGTGAACCGATGATGAATTATAATGAAGTCGTAAAGTCGATTCGAATGATTACCACGCCCGAAGGTTTGGGGATGTCTCCTCGTCGTATTACGGTTTCTACTTCAGGAATTCCAAAGATGATTGAAAAACTCGCGGATGAAAATTTAAAAATTGGATTGGCTGTTTCGCTTCATTCTGCCGTTGAGGAAATTCGAAATAAAATTATGCCATTTACCGATAAATTTCCACTTCCGGATTTATTAGCCAGTTTGCAACATTGGTATGACGTTACAAAAAGCGAAATTACGTTTGAATATTTGGTTTGGAAAGGGATCAATGATACCCAAGCGGATATCAATGCCTTGGTTCGGTTTTGTAAAAAAGTGCCGAGCAAAGTGAATTTGATTGAATACAATTCGATTGATGATGATGAATTTAAACAAGCAGATAGCGAAGTTATTGACGCGTATATTGAAGCTTTGGAAAGAAACGGAATTGTTGTAAATGTTCGTCGAAGCCGAGGGAAAGATATTGACGCTGCTTGTGGCCAATTGGCCAATAAAAGTATTGAAGTTTAATTCAATTTATCGTTAATCATTATCCATCTTAATTCGTAAATCATAGACGAAATCTTTCACTTCAATCAACTTGAAGGCTTTTTCATCAACCAAAGGATTGAGTACGTAATTAAATTCATCGGGAATTACAATGGATGGAATTTTTAGAATTGCTTTTCCTTTTTGAAAAAGTTTAGTTCCAAAATTTTTGGTCGAGTAGGGGGCAGGAATTGATTTCCAATCGCCAGGAAGTTTTTTTATTTTCACTTCATGAATTTGACTTTCGTCAATTTCAAAAATACAGATACTCAAAGCTCTGGGAATGAAATTTATATTGGAATTAACAGAATACTCTAAAATTGCCAAAGCCCGACTTTCCGCCGTATACACACAAGGAATATCGACATGGTTCCATCGTCCTCCAAATAACTTGGCGCCCGTTCCTTCCAAGTCTTGTGCATATTGAGTCTTGCTCAATCGATACACCTTCATAGTTACGAGTAAACACCGTAGGCGATACGGCCGATTAGGTTTCTGATTTCTTCTCTACCATAGTGGTTGTCTATAATGCTGAAGGGAGTTAGTCCTCCGAGCGCTTGGTTGGGTGAGAACATCCATTGGTTGAAGTTGGGCTGATCTTCAAAGACTTCATAGCCAAAAGAATACAAGTCTGCGAGTGAAACAATGCGTTCACTGATTTGGTCGCTGAATTTTTCTTCTCCTTTTTTGTTGATTAATGTGCTTCTGGTTACAGAAAGAGCCGCAGCCAAGGAGTCATAGTCTAGCGATGTGGTGATTTTGAGTTTTTCTAAGTATTTTTTAGAAATACCGCGACGTATGATTTGCATTTTTTGGATGGAAGTCAAATCATAGATGGGCACAGCTGTTTTGCCGCTGTAGTACATAGTGGGCGCTTCGTTTACAAAGTGATTTGCGTCATTTTGATTATAGGTTACTGGCATGATAGTATGATTTTAAACTTAACTCAATACAAATTTACACCTTTTTTCTTGGAATAAAATCATTTACGCTCTTTTTCTTCAAATTTCCTACCTTAAATTCCTTATTTTTGGTTTTAAAATGTATTTCAAGGGTTTCATTTGGAAGTAAATCTATAAAGTTCTTTGAAAATTTACCGGGAATATCTGAATACAACATTACATTTTTCTGAAGTGTTTTTGATTTCAACCGTATTAAATATCCATTTTCTACTTTTTCTAATTGCACATCAATCTCTTCATTTTTCAAATCTAGATCCTTCGGTTTTACTACATAATACAAATTCGAAGAGTCCTTAAACGTGGCTTTAATCACTATTTCATGTTTGACCGATTCAAATTTATTTAAATCCAAATTAAAAAAAGACTTACTTTCATTGGAATGGACAGAAATAGACTGAATAATTTCATCCAAAACTATCCCCTCAAAATCGATTATTTCTACACGTAAATCTCCGTTTAGTTTTTCCATTAAATCATTGACAATAAATACATTCAGCTTATTTTCTTTCCTTTCAAAAGAAACCAAAACATCTTGAAAACTATGTTTAACTTGGTATTGTAACGCTTTCCAATTGCCGAAGAAATCAATTCCTGACCATGAAACAACAGGCCAACAATCATTCAATTGCCAATACAAACTTCCCATGGTATAGGGCTTATTTCGACGTTGTGCCTCAAGTCCTTTCCCCATTCCATACGCTTGCAAAACTTGACTCATATACACATAATCCTCTTCATTTGAAGGGATTGGAAAATCACGCTCCATATAGGTTTGAATAATTTCAAAACCCCGCGCATGTTTTTGATGACTTTGGAATTCTTTGGATGAAATCGACGTGGATTTCCCTTCATTTATAAATCGAATCGCTTCAAAAGAGGGAAAAGATTGAAAACCAAATTCACTCATAAATCGCGGTGTGTTTTTTTCTAAATTCTCGAACGGATGCCCATCATGCCAAATCCACCAATCATGCGCATTGCCTTCTGAAATATACCGTTCATCACCCCGACCGAATTTTGGAGAGGTTTCCCAATACGGACTGTCGGTTAAATCCTCAACCAAATCCGGCAGAATTCCATTAAATAGCTTCTGATAATTTCCCCAAATCTCCGCTTTTTCACTTTCACTTCTTCCGTCTTGCCATCCCCATCGATGCCACCCTTCGGAATTCTCATTGTTTCCACACCAAAGTGCAATTGAACTGTGATTTCTTAGTCGTTTGATGTTTTCAATGGCTTCTTGACGAACATTCTCCAGAAATGCGGTATCGCCTGGATACATGGCACATGCGAACATAAAATCCTGCCAAACCAGAATTCCTTTTTCGTCACATAAATCATAGAGTATATCTTCTTCATATGCACCACCGCCCCAAACTCGGAGCATATTCATATTGGAATCAACCACATCTTGAAGTAAAATTTCATAGTCGGAATCTTTCACCCAATTCTGAAAAGAATTTTGAGGAATGTAATTCGCACCTTTCATGTAAACGGGAATTCCATTTAATTTGAAATAAAAACTTTCTCCCCATTCGTCTTTTTTGGTTACTAATTCAATGGTTCGAAGTCCTTTTTTTATTGTTTTCTCATCGATAATTATTCCTTTTTCATCTTTTAATCGAATTTTAAAAGTATATAAAAAAGTGTTGCCCAAATTATGCGTCCACCAAAGTTTTGGGTTTTCAATTGAAATAGGAAGGATTTCTTTTTCGGAATTCGAATTCATCTTTTTATTGATTATTAATTTATCATTCAAATAAACTTCAACGGTTTGGTTTTCTTTTTTTGAATTCAGAATTTCTATTTCAGCGTTTAAATCTGCACGGTTTTCAGTTAGACGAAGTTGATGAATGTAAACATCTTCGATTTTCGCCGAATCCCAAAATTCCAAATAGACTTTTCGCCAAATACCTGTAACATTGAATTTGGGTCCCCAATCCCAACCGTATTGAAATTGTGCTTTACGAGTGAAAATGCGATTGCCTTCGGGCAATTCATACGGAATTTCACTTTTTTTTTGCCATTCAATTTCTTCGGTAGGTAGGAATTCAATTCGTAAAATATTTTTGGATTTTAGAAGAAGTTTGATGTCTGATTTCCAACTTCGAAATGCATTGTTGGTTTCTAAAATCAATTGATTATTTACATATACTTTCGCATAGGTGTCCAATCCATCGAAAACTAAATCGGTGTTTTTATGCTTTAATTGTTCCGATGTTAAATTAAAAATAGTTTGATAAATCCAATGTTTTTCTGAAATCCATTGAAGATTCAGTTCATTATTTCCATCAAACGGATGAGGAATCTTTTTGTTTTCATACAAATCCGTCAATACATTGCCGGGAACTTTTGCAGGTAGCCATTGATTTTCATCCTTCGGACTAAACGTCCAATTTTCAGTCAACGCAAGTTTGTAATTCTGTGCATTTATTGCACTGATTGGTAGAAAGAATAGAATGAATAAAAGAAATCTCACGTGTTGGAATTTGAAAATCTAAATATCGGAATTATTCTAAGAATTAATCGAAATGAATGCGTTGAATCAAAAAAAACCCGAACCCATTCAATAAAGACGTGTTCGGGATGAATTATTTCTTATTCTAAAATTGATTTCGATTGAATCAACTTACATATTTCTTCTGTATTTCCCACCTACATTAAACAGTGAATTGGTGATTTCCCCTAAAGAATTCACCTTTACAGCTTCCATCATTTCTGCAAATAAATTTCCGTTGTTTAACGCAACTTCATTTAAAACTTGAAGATTTTGTTTGGATTTTTCTTCATTGGATTTCTGATAATTCTCAACGGCTTCAATCTGAAATTGTTTTTCTTCTTCCGTTGAACGAATTACTTCTCGCGGTAAAACAGTGGGCGAACCATCTGCACCCAAAAAAGTATTTACACCAATAATTGGAAATTCACCGGTATGTTTTAAATGTTCGTAATAAATACTTTCATCTTGGATTTTCCCTCGTTGATACATGGTTTCCATTGCACCCAAAACGCCTCCACGATCGGTTAACCTTTCAAATTCAGTATAAACGGCTTCTTCGACTAAATCGGTTAATTCCTCAATGATGAAAGATCCTTGCAATGGATTTTCGTTTTTCGCTAAACCTAATTCTTTGTTGATAATCAACTGAATTGCCATAGCTCTACGAACGGATTCTTCGGTAGGCGTGGTAATCGCTTCGTCATACGCATTGGTATGCAGTGAATTACAGTTGTCATAAATCGCGTAAAGCGCTTGAAGCGTTGTTCGAATGTCGTTGAATGCAATTTCTTGTGCGTGAAGAGATCGCCCTGACGTTTGAATGTGGTATTTCAACATTTGTGAACGTTCATTTCCACCGTATTTAAATTTCATTGCCTTTGCCCAAATTCTTCGAGCAACACGACCGATTACTGCATATTCTGGATCAATTCCATTGGAAAAGAAGAAGGATAAGTTCGGTGCAAAATCATCGATATTCATTCCTCTCGACAAATAATATTCGACATACGTAAATCCATTTGCCAACGTAAATGCCAATTGTGAAATTGGATTTGCACCTGCCTCCGCAATGTGATAACCGGAAATAGAAACCGAATAGAAGTTTCGAACTTTCTCTTCAATGAAATATTGTTGTACATCTCCCATCAATCGCAATGCAAATTCTGTGGAGAAAATACACGTGTTTTGGGCTTGGTCTTCTTTTAAAATATCGGCTTGAACGGTTCCACGAACATTTGCCAAAGTACGTGCTTTGATTTCTGCATATGCATCTTCTGGAAGAATTTCATCCCCTGTAATTCCAAGTAACATCAGTCCCAAACCATCATTTCCTTCGGGCAATGGACCTACATAATGAGGACGTTTTAACCCTTTGTCATCGAATTTTTCTTTTAGTTTTTCTTCCACTTTCGCTTCCAATCCATTTTTCTTGATGTAGAATTCACATTGTTGATCAATGGCTGCATTCATAAAAAAGGCGAGAAGCATAGGAGCAGGGCCGTTGATAGTCATACTTACCGAAGTTGTCGGTGAAGACAAATCAAACCCTGAATATAATTTTTTCGCATCATCCAGTGTGGCGATGGAGACTCCTGCATTTCCAATTTTCCCGTAAATATCCGGACGTGTTTCTGGATCTTGACCGTAAAGCGTCACACTATCAAAAGCAGTCGATAATCGCGCGGCCGGCATTCCTAAACTTACATAGTGAAAACGACGGTTGGTTCTTTCCGGTCCACCTTCACCCGCAAACATTCGGGTTGGATCTTCACCTGTTCGTTTGAATGGATAAATTCCAGCTGTGTATGGGAATTCTCCCGGAACGTTTTCTTGCAAACTCCAATTTAAGATGTCACCCCACGCTTGGTATTTCGGTAAACTCACTTTCGGAATTTGTAAATGTGAAAGTGATTCCGAATGGGTTTGAATTTTAATTTCTTTGTCACGAACTTTGAAAGAATATACTTCATCTGTATATCTTTTTTTCTTTTCTTGCCATGTTTTAATTAACTCCCTATTTTCAGGTGTTAAAAGCTCAAACTTTTCCTTTTTGATTTTTTCTAAATCCAAATTCTTATTTTCTTTTTTCAGAATCTGAGAAGATAAATCCAAAGCATAGGCTTCTTGTGCAAGTTTGCTTTGCTCTTTTGCCAATTGGTCGTAGTTGTGATTGGTTTCAACGATTTCAGATAAATAACGAACGCGTCGTGCAGGAATAACAGAACTCAATTGTTCTTTGGCTACTTTCCCAAAAGAAAGTTCAGAACCAAATTTTCCACCTGAAAATTTATCAACTTTCGTCATCAACTCTTTGTAAAGTGTATTGGTTCCCGAGTCGTTAAACTGAGATGCGCGTGTTGGGTAAACCGGCATGTCTGCGTGCGGTTCCATGAATCGATCGTGATTGCGTTGGTATTGTTTTTTTACATCACGTAAAGCATCTTCCGCGCCTTTTTTATCGAATTTATTGATTGCGACAATTTCGGCATAATCCAACATGTCTATTTTCTCTAACTGAGAAGCAGCACCGTATTCCGGCGTCATTACATACAAGGGAATGTCAGCATATTCCAAAACTTCGGCGCCCGATTGGCCAATTCCTGAAGTTTCTAAAATAATTAAATCAAAATTCGCTGCTTTCAAAACTTCCAAAGCCGGTGCAATGTGTTTTGAAATTGATGAATTGGCTTGACGCGTTGCCATGGAACGCATATATACACGCGGACTGTTTATGGAATTCATTCGAATTCGATCGCCTAAAAGCGCTCCTCCTGTTTTTCGTTTGGTTGGATCCACAGAGATAATTGCAATTGTTTTGTCGGGAAAATCCAATAAATAACGACGAACTAATTCATCCACCAACGAAGACTTTCCTGCGCCTCCTGTTCCTGTCATTCCTAAAATTGGAATGTGATTTTCTTCGGCTTTTTCTTTTACTTCTTTGTAAAAATCCTTGTATTGTTCTAAATTGTTTTCAAAGGCTGAAATGGTTTGAGCTATGTGATGACTGTCTTTTTGTTCCAAAGAGTCAATCATTTTTTGAGTCAATTTATCACCTGTTGGGAAATCGGAGCGCATCACCAAATCGTTGATCATTCCTTGCAATCCCAATTCTCGACCGTCGTCGGGTGAATAAATTCTACAAATTCCATACTCCATCAATTCTTGGATTTCAGAAGGTAAAATTACACCTCCACCGCCACCAAAAATCTTGATGTGACTCGCTCCTTTTTCTTGAAGCAAATCGTACATATATTTGAAATACTCATTGTGACCACCTTGATAGGAAGTCATCGCAATGGCTTGTGCATCTTCTTGAATCGCAGTTCCAACTACTTCTTCCACACTTCGGTCATGACCTAAATGGATAACTTCGGCACCGGTTTTTTGAATGATTCGACGCATAATGTTAATTGACACATCGTGTCCATCAAATAACGAAGCTGCCGTTACAATCCGAATGGCATTCTTTGGTTTATAAACATCCTTTTTGATGTCAAATTCTTTTTTCTCAATCGTTTCAGACATGAATATGGTATTTTTTTGAAATCTTTTAATATAGATTTCAAAAGTACGATTTTTCTCTAAAAGTAGGGCAAGCCGAAAATTGGAATTTAGGGTACCGATGTTAAACCCTTAGTTGTTCGTTAAATCCATGGAAAATTAAGCGTCGCTTAGGTTTAACAGTATTTTGAAATCGATTTTAGAATTAAAAAATCAGTTTAAATAACGAAAACCAAATCAATTGTAAGTTATTGAGGAATTAAACACCTAAATTTGCAGACTCAAATTCTGAATTAGTTATGCGTACAAAATCCACTGGAAAAAAAAGAATCAATGTAGTTACTTTGGGTTGTTCCAAAAATGTATATGACTCTGAAGTGCTAATGGGTCAGCTGAAAGCCAATGGCAAAGAGGTTGTTCATGAAAAAGAGGGTGAAATAGTGGTCATTAATACCTGTGGTTTCATCGATAACGCAAAAGAAGAAAGCGTCAATACGATTTTGGATTATGTGCAGCGAAAAGAAGACGGTTTGGTGGAAAAGGTTTTTGTAACCGGATGTTTATCTGCGCGTTACAAGCCTGATTTAGAAAGGGAAATCCCCAATGTGGATCAGTATTTTGGAACCCGTGATTTGCCGCTTTTATTGAAAGCTTTGGGTGCGGATTACAAACATGAATTGGTGGGCGAACGTTTAACGACTACACCCAGACATTATGCATATTTAAAGATTTCGGAAGGCTGTGATCGTCCGTGTTCTTTTTGTGCAATTCCGCTTATGCGTGGTGGTCATCAATCCAAACCAATTGAAGATTTGGTGACGGAAGCCAAAAAGTTAGCAAAAAATGGAACCAAAGAATTAATTTTAATCGCTCAAGATTTGACCTATTACGGATTGGATATCTATAAAAAACGTGCATTGGCTGATTTGTTAAAAGAATTGGTGAAAGTGGAAGGAATTGTTTGGATTCGTTTGCACTATTTATTTCCAAGTGGTTTCCCAGAGGATGTTTTGGATGTGATCAACTCAGAACCAAAAATTTGTAAGTACATCGATATTCCCCTTCAGCATATTTCAACCGACATTCTAACTTCGATGCGAAGAGGGACGACCAAAGAAAAGACCAATGCATTGTTGGATAAATTCAGAGAAAAAGTTCCGGGAATGATTATTCGTACGACCTTGATTTGTGGTTATCCGGGCGAAACGGAAGCTCATTTTCAAGAAATGAAGGAATGGGTGAAAGAGCAAAGATTTGACCGTTTGGGTTGTTTTACGTATTCACACGAAGAAAATACGCATGCCCATAAATTGGATGATGATGTTCCAGAAGATGTGAAACACAGAAGGGTAGAGGAAATCATGGAATTGCAATCCCAGATTTCTTGGGATTTAAACCAGGAAAGAATTGGAAAAGAATTCAATGTTTTAATTGACCGAAAAGAAGGGAATTACTTTGTGGGAAGAACCGAATTTGATTCTCCCGATGTGGATAACGAAGTTCTGATTTCTGCCATTGATACGTATTTATCAATAGGTGAATTTGTAATAGTGGAGATAGAATCGGCCGAAGAATTTGACTTGTACGGGAAATTAATTTAGTTCGAAATCAGTTAATTCAACTATTCAGTAAGGTTTGAATGCAAAATACTATTTGGCAGTCATTGTTGCCTTTGTTATTTACGGTCTTTTTAGTCTTCCACTAAAATCGATTGACAACTATGCATCGCTCGATATATTATTATCTCGTTTGGTCATTGCAAGTGTTTTAATCGTTTTGGTCAGTTTGATTTTTCGACGAAAAATTAGTTTAGAGAATATTTCCATCTTTATAAATTCAACCAAATCCGAAAGGCGAAGATTACTCATTGTTAATGTTGTAAGTTCCATAATGTTGGCTGTAAACTGGTATTTATTCATTTATGTAATGAATAATGTCAGTGTAAATGCAACTTCGCTTGCGTACATGTTGTGTCCTATTATTACTACAATTCTCGCTTATATATTCCTAAAAGATCGATTGAGTGTGGTTCAATGGGGTGCCATTGGGTTGAGTGTTTTCAGTTGTGTTCTTTTGGCATTTGGGAATTTTATGGATGTTTTTTACAGTTTTGTAATAGGATTGAGTTATGCGATTTATTTGGTTTTACAGAAAAGCAATCAGAAACTCGACCGGTTTTTTACGTTGACTTTTCAAATCGTTGTTGGAACTCTTTTACTTCTTCCGTTTTTTCAATACCAACAACCCGAGCCTGAAAAAGGTTTATATTTCTTTTGGATTGTGTTTCTAATCGCTGCTTTGTTCACGATTATTCCTATGTTTTTGAATGTGTATTCATTGAATAAATTGAATTCGTCTACAGCAGGGATTTTCATTTATATGAATCCAATCATCAGTTTCTTTTTGGCTTTGTATTATTTTAAAGAAGAAATGGATGATACTAAAATCATCGCTTATATGATTGTTTTCTTTTCAGTTGTGTTATTTAATGCGAAGATTATCAGCCAACTTCTACGTTTTAAAAAAGCCTGACAATTTCTCATCAGGCTTCTTCTGTAAATAGTTGATAATTAATTTAATTTCTTATTGTACCGAAATCCTCTTCACATTTTCTTTTTGATCGATTTGTTTTGGAAGTGAAATTTTTAAAAGTCCATCTTTATAATTCGCCAAAACATTTTCAGTGTCAATTCCATTTTTAGGTAACGCAAAACTTCTTTTGAAGTTGAAGTAATTGAACTCTTTACGTGTGAAGTTATCTTCTTTCTCTTCGGTTTCAGACGTTTTATCGACGCTCAACGTCAAAACATTTTCTTTCACCTCAATATTGAAATCATCTTTTTCCAATCCAGGTGCAGCAACTTCAATTTCGAAATCGTTTTCGTTATTTTTGATGTTAACAGCAGGCATTGAAAATGAAGGTTTCATTTCATTTTGTAAAGGCATGGATTCATTGAAGAAATTCTCCAACCATCCACCAAATAAATCCGGGTTTCTTTTAATTAATGTATTCATTGTATTTAATTTTTTAAGTTTCTAGACAGGGAAGTTCAATTTATATTCCAATCGAAAAACTAAGTAAAAACAAGACAAGATGTCTTGAAATCTGATAAAATCGAATATTTCGAGCATAGAACATGTCAAACTGACTGATTTCAAGAAATAAGTAAGAAAAACCATTTAATTAAAAAATTGTCCTTAACTTTAGTCGTTGAATCACTTAAAAAGGAACAATTATGAAAAGAGTTTTATTAATTAGTACAGTCGTTTTATTGGGTAGCTTTGTAAGCGCACAAGATATTACCGCTGTAACGGGACTGACCAAGGGAAAAATTGAATTTAATGATTTCCGAAAAATTGATGCAAATAATTTGAATGCAGCAAAAGTGCTTCTTACCAAATCGGATAAAATCAGTTTCGAATCCAAAGAAACAGAATTAACGAAAATATGCAACTGCGGACGATACATTGCGGCAATGACTGAATCGAAGAATGGAGAGATTTTCTACATTCCCATGAATAGTAATACGCTTTCTGTTGTAAATCCAAGTGCAAAAACAGCAACGGTATTTGATATTCCAAATTCAAAAATGGACATTAAGGATCAAGCAACCTATTATGCACGAATGACAACCACGCCAGATGGTTATATGTATGCATTGAATAATATAGGATCTGAGTTTTTGAAAATTTCATCCAATGGAACCATTCAAAATTTAGGAAGTGTTGATGAATTAGCGATTTTCGCTAAATCTTCAGGCATAGAAACATCGGTATACGGTGGAGACATGATTGCAGATGCATTTGGAAATGTTTATGTTCTAACGGCTTCAGCGAATGTTTTCAAAATCAATCCTAACAATTTAAACACCGAATACTTAGGGAAAATCAAAGGATTACCTGAGAATTTCACCGTAAATGCGGCAGCAGTTGAAAAGGATGGAAGTGTTCTTTTGGGAACAAGTTCTTTGAATCACGGTTTCTATACCTTAAACTTTTCAAGTTTAGAAGCGGAGTTTAAAGCCGATTACAATTATCCGGTTTATGATATGGCAAGTGCAAACTTCTTGAGACAAGATGCGTTGGGTGAAATCGCTAGTTTAGATTCTAACTACAGTTTGTACCCAACGATTGTGAAAAATAGTCAATTGAATATTGTTTCAAAATCGAATGACAATGCAGCTTTGAGTATCAGTGTTTGGAATCTTAACAACAAACAAGTGTATACGAATTCTGTACAAGTAAAATCAATTGGAGAATTCCAAGTTAAATTAAACGGTTCATTGCAACCGGGTATTTATGTTTTAAAAGCAGTTAACCAGAATGGTAAAGAAGTGATTAATACGAAATTCACTTTGGTACGCTAATTTTTTCATTTTGTTAAGAAGAATAGCTCAATCAGCGAATGCAAATCAAAGTTTTGTAGCGTTGTTTGAGCTATTTTTTATTTTTGGATTAATTTTCTTTGGGATTTTAAAAAGAAGTTTATTTTCAGTGGATTACAAGTCGATTAAACCCACCAAAACAAGTTGCTTGCTAATGAGAGTAATGAATTCACGGTTTCGATTGTCAATGAAAACCAAGTCATTCGCTTGTAATTTTAATTCGATTTGATTTAAGTGTATTTCGGTTTCTTCTTTCGCAAAAATAAATAGGAAATCTGAATTTGTGTGGGAGAGAAAATCGGTGATTTCTACGGAAGAATTTTTGATTTTTTCTGAAACCATTAGATTAAAATCTTCGCCCAAACTATAGGAAATGATTTCATCATTCGATGAAAATTCAAACACTTCATTTTCCGTGTAATATTCTAAATTTCCATTTCTATTGATTTCCAATGAATTTGTCAACATCACCAAATAACGTTTGTACTGCTGAAACTTTGTGAAGTGCGAAGGCGTTTTTTGGATGGTAGCAGAACTGATTCGAAACAGAAAATCACGTGCTGAATAATTCGAATCTTTTGGATAAATGATATACTCAAAGGTTTCTCCACCATCCCAAAGAGAAGGATAGAGTTTCCTTTTTTGTATGATTTGGTAGTTTATAGAAGTTTTCATTTGAATTAGAAAATCAGTTACTTTTCAAAAACATCCAACGCATTTTGAGACGTGGCTTCAGCAATTTCTTCCTCAGTCAACCCATAGATTTTAGAAAGTTTCTTTGCGACATTTACAATATAGGCGGATTCATTTCTTTTTCCACGATAGGGGACGGGAGCAAGGTACGGCGAGTCAGTTTCCAATACGAGATGTTCCAAAGGAATCTCATGTAAAAACTGATCTATTTTACCGTTTTTAAAGGTGACAACACCACCAATTCCTAATTTCATTCCGAAATCAATGGCTCGTTTCGCTTGTTCGTGTGTTCCTGTAAAACAATGGAAGATTCCATACAGCTTTTCGTCGTTTACTTCCTCTAAAACCTCGAAGATTTCATCGAAACTATTTCGGCAATGAATGACGATAGGTAATTCCTTTTCTTTTGCCCATTCCATTTGGGTTTTAAAAACAATTTGTTGTTCTTTCAAGGTCGATTGGTCCCAATATAAATCAATACCAATTTCACCCACCGCTGAAAATTTTCGTTTATCCAACCATTCTTTCACTCGACGCAATTCGTCTTCGTAGGTTTCTGGTTTTACAGAAGTCGGATGAAGTCCCATCATCAAATGCATTCGATCAGGGAAATCACGTTCCAAATCCAACATGCGTTGGGTATAGGATGAGTCGATGGCAGGAATGTAAAATTGTTCTACTCCATTTTCAATGGCTCTTTGAATCATTTCGTTTCGATCTGAATCAAATTCGTCGGAATACAAATGGGTATGGGTATCAATCAACATGATTCATTAAATTTTGAAGTTTCGTTTTTTCGTCTTGAAAACTGTTTTTGGGAAATAAATTTTCAACCGATTCAATTTGCTTTTTGGTTTTGTACAAAAACTCTTTGTATGCAATCGTGTTAGGATTCAACGGTCGATGCGCCATGGCGCGTTCTATTTTTTGTGCAATTGCAATTTTATCGAGGGTTTCTTGATTGAAATAAGTTTCAGAAAACTTTTCCCATATATATTGAATCGCCATTTCGTTGGGATGAATTAAATCCTCTTTGTAGAAACGGTAATCGCGCAAATCGTCCATCATAATTTCGTAAGCGGGGAAATAATCCACATTATCATACAGTGAAAGCGTTTCATGCAAACACGAAATCAATTTGGATTTACTCAAATTATTTTCGATAATTCCATCTTTGGTATGTCGAACGGGACTAATTGTAGTAATGATTTTTGCTTTGGGATTGATGTCCAAAATGAAATTAAAACAGTTTCGCATTGATGATTTTATTTGTGCGTCGCTAAGTAAGGCTTTTTGAAAATTGAAAGAAGGAACTTTGTGGCAATTTGCTACCACGACATCCATTTCTTTGATTTTATAAACGAGCGAAGTTCCAAAAGTTAGAATAAAAACATCCGTCTTTTGAATGAATTCATTGGCCTGTTCTAATTCGGAATTGATTTTATGCAAGGTTTCATCGAGTGAAGTTCGATTAAAGGATGAATGATGGTCCCAACTGAAATACAATTCTCCGAATTTGAAAATTTCATCTTTGGTATAATAGGTCAATGATAGAATTCGAGCCAAAGCATTTTCAATAGCCAGTGGATGAAACAACGTTCCGAAGGGATTTCTCAACATTCTGAATTTAGAATTCTGAATATTTTCTCCGATGGAATCAATAAAACAAGAACCAAACCCCATCACATTCAGGGAATGCGTAATTTTATTTTCGGAATTCGTTACTTGAAATTCTGTTCTGAATTGCATTAAATTTGTCTTTCTATTAATGAAGAAGCTAATTCTCTTAAAACTGATTTTTTCTCATCCGAAACTTGAATTTCGTTTAAATTCATCATCGCTTTTTCTGTGTGAAGTCCAATTAAAGACATTACCGCATAATCCACTTTCAGTCGTTTGAATATTTTTTCTACGGCATATACTTTATCAATGTTGTCCGTTTTTATCCCATACCAATATTTTAATTCTTTCAAAGATTCTTTATCCGCCTCTTCTAAAGCCTTGATATATAATATGGTTTTCTTATTTTCAATAATGTCACCCGCATGAATTTTCCCGAAATCTTTTTCGCCAAAAACATCCAAATAATCATCTTTTAACTGAAAAGCAATTCCTAAATTCTTACCAAATTCATACAACTTCTCGTAATCCTCTTTTTCAGCTCCCGCTACAATCGCTCCGATTTGAAAAGCGGCACCTACCAAAACACTGGTTTTTAATGAGATCATTTGAATGTATTCTTCGTACGAAACTTCGTCTTGAGTTTCAAAATTCATGTCATATTGTTGACCTTCACATAATTCCGTCGCTGTTTTTGAGAAAAGTTGAGTGACTGCTTTGAATTTCTCTGCCGGTAAATCTTCAAACATTTTATAGGATTCAATCAATAAACTATCGCCCGAAAGAATTCCTGTGTTGATACCGTATTTTAAATGAACGGTTTCTTTCCCTCTCCGAATGGGAGCTTCGTCCATTATATCGTCGTGCATCAACGAGAAATTATGAAAAAACTCAATCGCCAAAGCGGGTTTGATCGCATCTTCATCTTTTCCATCGAAAATATATGAACCCAACATGGCTATAACAGGTCGAAGACGCTTTCCGCCCAAGCTTAAAATGTAATCACAAGGTTCATATAATTCTTTGGGTTCCATCGTTTTAAAAGAATGCTTTTCCAATGCTTCTTCAACGAGATTTTTATATTTTTCAATGATATTCATAATTTTTCTGCTAATGTGGATACAAAGATAGTATAAGACCACAAGCTGTGGAAATTCCATATGAGAATACCGATTAGAAAGATAAGAGAATTGCTTCATTTAGATGCATTGCTATCTCCAAAGATTTTGTATTCCAAACAATCTGTATTTCATTTTAAGTTTTTAGCTAAAATCCTTACTTTTGCGGGATAAAAATCAATAGAAAATGGGAAGAGCCTTTGAATTCAGAAAAGGAAGAAAATTAAAACGTTGGGCATCTATGTCTAAAATCTTCACTCGATTGGGTAAGGATATTGTTATGGCAGTGAAAGAAGGTGGTCCAGACCCGCATTCCAATTCCCGTTTACGTGCTGTAATTCAAAACGCGAAGGCGGCGAATATGCCAAAAGAAAATGTGGAACGCGCTATCAAAAAAGCCTCCGAGAAAGATACCGCTAACTATAAAGAAGTGTTGTTCGAAGGATATGGACCGCATGGAATCGCAGTGTTGATTGAAACAGCGACGGATAATAACAACCGAACAGTGGCAAATATTCGAAGTTATTTCAACAAATGCAATGGAACTTTGGGAACACAAGGATCGGTTGAATTTATGTTTGACCATATTTGTAACTTCACCCTAAATGGTGAAGGATTGGATTTGGAAGAAATGGAGTTGGAATTAATCGATTACGGTGCGGATGAATTGTTTGAAGAAGACGGAAACTTGGTGGTTTATGCACCTTTTGAAAGTTTTGGACAACTTCAAAAATATTTCGAGGAGAACAACATCGAAATTATTTCAAGTGGTTTTGATCGAATTCCTCAAGTAACCAAAGAATTGACCGAAGAGGAACAAGCAGACATCGATAAACTTCTGGAGAAAATTGAAGAAGATGACGATGTTCAAAATGTTTTCACGACTGTAGCCAACAATTAAAAATAGAGTAATTAACCGTATCTTTTATCTGAATTGAAATAAAAGATGAACCTTACGTATAAACGAAGGGTAATTTAGCATACATCAAATGAATCTTAAACAAAAAGCAACCGCAATTCTTTCTCAAACCATTCAAGAAATTTACAATCTTTCTTTGGATCGTCTGGATGTTCAAAATACCCGAAAGGAGTTTGAAGGTCATTATACTTTGGTGACTTTTCCTTTGATCAAAGAATTAAAGAAAAATCCAGAATGTTTAGGAAATGAAATTGGAATTGCATTGCTTGAAAAAAAGTTGATTACAAATTTCAATGTGGTCAAAGGGTTTTTGAATTTAAGTTTCCCCGATTCATTTTGGATGGAAAATATCCTAGAAAATGCAAGTAATAAGGCATTTGGATTACTTGAAAAACATCCCAATCAGAAATCGGTGATGGTTGAGTATTCTTCGCCTAACACCAACAAGCCGATTCACTTAGGTCATATTCGAAACAATCTTTTAGGTTATTCGGTGGCTCAATTATTTAAAGCAGCAGGTCATAAAACCCAAAAAATCCAAATTATTAACGACCGTGGAATCCATATTTGCAAATCCATGCTGGCTTGGCAGAAATTTGGAAACGGGGAAACACCCGATTCCTCAGGGGTAAAAGGAGATCATTTGGTGGGGAAATACTATGTGGAATTTGACAAACATTACAAAGAAGAAATTCAAGAATTAATAGAACAAGGTCAGTCTGAAGAAGATGCTAAGAAAAATGCTCCTCTTTTTGTGGAAGCCCAAGAAATGCTTCGAAATTGGGAGGCGGGAGATCCAAAAGTACGTGCGCTTTGGGAAAAAATGAACGCGTGGGTGTATGCGGGTTTCGAACAAACCTACAAACGATTGGGGGTAGATTTTGATCAGTATCAATACGAAAGCAATACCTATTTATTAGGAAAAAATTTGATTGAAAAGGGATTGGAGTCAGGTGTGTTTTTCCGAAAGGAAGACGGTTCGGTTTGGATAGATTTGACGGAAGAAGGATTGGATGAAAAGTTGGTTTTACGTTCAGATGGAACTTCGGTTTACATGACTCAAGATTTAGGAACTGCTGTTGAACGATTCCAGACTTTTGATATTGAGAAATTGATTTATGTAGTTGGAAATGAGCAAGATTATCACTTCAAGGTATTGTTTTTAATTCTGAAGAAAATGGGTTATTCGTGGGCTAATCAACTGGAACATTTGTCGTACGGAATGGTGAATTTACCAGAAGGAAAAATGAAATCTCGAGAGGGGACGGTAGTGGATGCTGATGAGTTGATGGAAGATATGTTTCAAACCGCAAAGGAAATTTCCCAAGAACTAGGAAAGTTGGATGGATATGAAGAAGATGACAAAGAGCGACTGTATGAAACCATTGGGATGGGTGCGTTGAAATACTTTATTTTGAAAGTAGATCCAAAAAAAGGAATTCTATTTGATCCAAAAGAAAGTGTAGATTTCAACGGGAATACAGGACCTTTTATTCAATATACCTATGCGCGAATTCAATCCATTTTGAGAAAAGAATCTCCTGCACCTTTTGATTCAAGTTCGATCGAATTAAATGAATCCGAAATTGAGATAATTCGTCATTTGTATAACTTCGAAGAGACAATTCAAAAGGCAGCGGATGAATTAAGTCCGGCTTTGGTTGCAAATTATGTGTATGATTTGGTTAAGTTATTTAACTCTTTTTATCAGAATCATTCGATTTTAAAAGCGGAAAGCGAAAATTTAAAATTATTTAGAATAAGTTTAATCAAATGGGTATCTGTAGTGATTTTCAATAGTTTAAACATCTTAGGAGTTGATTCTCCAGAGAAAATGTAAGCTGATTTACGATCATTATTTTTCCCGATTTGTTTTTAATAAAAAAATACTATTATATTTGGCAGATGAAAGCTTTTATAGCTTTTTCATAGGTTTAGGTTGGTTAAGGTTAGCTCCGAAGTTTTCTTTGGAGCTGCTTTTTTTTAACCATTTCTTACTTTCAAGCCGAATCCTTCCTAAATTTTATTTTTAACGAACTTTAAAACCGCACAAAAGCATTCTCTTCAAAGCTTAATTTTGAATACATTGAGTTTTTTCAGAACCTCCCATTTTGTTAACTCTTTGATTGTGAGCGAGAATATTGGTATTGCAAATCCCAAATAAAAGAAAATAAGTTAAAGTTTCAAAAAGAATACGATTTGTACCGAATCATGTTTTATATTTACATCGTGAAAGGCTAATAGCTTTTTCATAGGTTTAGGTTGGTTAAGGTTAGCTCCGAAGTTTTTCTTTGGAGCTACTTTTTTTTATAAATTTTTCACAAATACTTTAACGCTATTTCTTTGTTTATAAAATTTCATACTTCTCTTTAGGGGTATAGGATTGCGTAGTATTTCTTTTTATTTTCAGTCTGATTTTGATAGATAATAAAGGGTCTTAATCATGTTAGGTGTTGATTTTTAGGCGTGAAAGCGTTAAAGTTTCGATAAAAGATATTTTTATCCAAAATTATATTTTATCTTTGTAGCGTGAAAGGCGAATAGCTTTTTCATAGGTTTAGGTTGGTTAAGGTTAGCTCCAGAGTTTTTACTCTGGAGCTACTTTTTTTATAGCGGTTTTAACCTACTTTTTGGTTCAAGTTTCCTACATTTGTTATCAAAATAAGATTATGACTACAAAATATGAACAAATCCCTTCTTCTTTGTTTGTAAAGAACAGAGCGAAGTTCAATAAGGCAATTCAACCCAAATCTTTAGCCGTTTTTAATTCCAACGATATTTATCCCATTAGCGCCGATAGTACCATGCCCTTTGCACAACATCGTGATATTTTCTATTTAAGCGGAGTTGATCAAGAGGAAAGTATTTTAGTGCTTTTTCCAGATAGTTACGAAGAAAAACACAGAGAAATTTTATTTCTGAAAGAAACCAATGATCACATTGCCGTTTGGGAAGGTGAGAAATTGTCAAAACAACAAGCTTTCAATGTTTCCGGAATTAAAACCGTGTACTGGTTGCAAGATTTTCCGAAAATCTTTCGTCAATTGATGAATGAAGTTGAGAATGTTTATATCAATACGAACGAACATTACCGCGCAACCCTAGAAGTTGAAACACGTGAAGATCGTTTCACCAAACAATTGAAAGTAGATTATCCAGGCCATACTTATTTACGAAGTAATCCTATTTTACAAAGATTACGTTCGGTAAAGGAAAATGAAGAGCTTGATTTGATTCAAAAAGCGTGTGATATTACTGAAAAAGGATTTAGACGAATTTTGGATTTCCTAAAACCGGGCGTGTGGGAGTATGAAATTGAAGCTGAATTTGTACATGAATTTTTAAGAAACCGTTCCAAAGGATTTGCCTACACACCGATAATTGGAAGTGGTTACAATTCAAATGTTTTACACTATATCCAAAACAATCAACAATGTAAGGACGGAGATATTTTGTTGTTAGATGTAGGTGCAGAATACGCTAACTACGCATCGGACATGACGCGAACCATTCCTGTAAATGGACGATATTCTGATAGACAAAAACAGGTTTACAATGCCGTTTTAAATTGTAAAGTGGAAGCAGAGAAAATTTTAGTCGCCGGAAATAATTGGTACGATTACCACAAAGAATTAGGAAAAGTATATACTTCTGCTCTATTGGATTTGGGTTTACTCGATAAAGCCGATGTTCAAAATGAAGATCCCGATTGGCCCGCGTATAAGAGATATATGATGCACGGAACTTCGCATCACATGGGATTAGATACCCATGATTACGGAATTTTGAGCGATAAATTTGTCGAAGGAATGGTCTTTACCATTGAACCTGGTTTTTATATTCCGGAAGAGGATTTAGGAGTTAGAATTGAGGATGATTACATCGTTCAATCTTCTGGTGCGCCAAAAAACATGATGAAAAACATTCCGATTACGGTTGAAGAAATCGAAGAAATTATGAATTCATAGTTTATTTTACGGATTTAGTATAAAAAACCATTTTCTACATCAAGTTTGTGAAAATGGTTTTTTATTTTTATACAAACGTTCACAGATGAAACAACTTTTTTTACTTCCCTTTTTATTGAGCGCCTTTTGTTTTTCACAAACAAAACAAGACTCAACTCAATTTCGCGCATTGTCCGATGAAATCATGCTTCATGGAGAGGCTTATGATAATTTACGCGAATTAACCCAAGACATTGGACATCGAATCAGTGGATCAATTGGTTATGACAAAGCGACAGTTTGGGTGGAGCAAAAACTAAAAGAAGCTGGAGCGGACAAGGTTTGGCTTCAAGAAGTTTCGGTTCCAGTTTGGGTTCGAGGTAAGGAAACTTTAAAACTTAAAGTAGGAAATAAAGCCTGGCGCGAATTGGATTTTTTATCTTTAGGTAATTCTGAAGGAACGGGAGGAAAAGACGTGGAAGGCGAAGTGATTTTGGTAAATACGTTGGAAGAATTCGAAAATATTCCCGCTGAGAAAGTAAAAGGAAAAGTAGTTTTCTTCAATTATAAATTCCGACAAGATTTTCTACAGACCTTTCCAGGATACAGTGATGCCGTTAAGTACAGAGTATTTGCAGCATCCAAAGTTGCTGAGAAAGGAGGGAAGTATGCAATCATTCGTTCCGTTTCAACCAGCGTAGATGACGTTCCACATACAGGTACTTTGCATTACGACGAAAATTTTCCGAAAATCCCTGCAGTGGCGATAGGAAATCAAACCGCCGATGAATTGGCGGAACTTTTGAAAAGTCAGAAAGTGGTTGTAAAACTGAATTCCAATTGTGGAATGAAGGGTGAAACGCTGAATCACAATGTAATTGGAGAACTTACTGGAAAAAAAGGAAGCAAAGTAATCGTTGTCGGTGCGCATTTGGATTCGTGGGATATTGGTGAAGGTGCACACGACGATGGCGCTGGAATTGTTCAGATTATTGAGATTTTACGAACGTTTAAAAAATTAGGAATACATCACAACAACACCATTCGCGTCGTTTGTTATGCAAATGAAGAAAACGGTGCACGGGGTGGAAATAAATATGCAGAAGTAGCAAAAAGCACCAATGAACCGCATCTATTTGCGATTGAAAGTGATGCAGGAGGATTTTCTCCGCGGGGAATTTCATTGGATATGGAAGAATCTAAAATTAAAGAAATTGAAAATTGGGCGCCTTTATTCCTTCCGTATGGAGTTTATGATTTCTCTGGACGATATGGAGGCGTGGACATCAATCCCTTGGGTAAATTAGTAGGAACTCCTCTCGCAGGATTGGTTCCCGATTCTCAACGTTATTTTGATATTCACCATACACCGGAAGATACGTTTGACAAAGTAAATAAACGAGAATTGCATTTGGGTGCTGTGACAATGGCTCAAATTGTCTATTTGATTGATAGATATTGGTAGTTGAACGACGAAATCTACCTGCTGAAAAATAGAATTATTTTGTTTAGTTTTGCTAATTAATTGACTCAAGAAATGAAATATAAACAGGCATTTTTATCCGTTATTTTTGGGTTTTTACTGAGTTGTGATACTAAAAATGACAAAGTGGAAGTAGGAGAAGTTACGGAAAGAACGGCAGAAGAAATCGCAAGCCACAAAGATTTTGCTCCTGAATTTGCTTTCAATTCCATGGATGGAAAATTGGTGAGTTTAAAGGATTTAAAAGGGAAATATGTATACGTTGACATTTGGGCGACTTGGTGTAGACCGTGTATTGAACAATTGCCAGCTATGAAAGAATTGGAAGAAAAATACAGAGGTCAAGACCTCGAGTTTTTGAGTATTTCTGTAGATAATGAAAGAGACAAAGAAAAATGGAAGCGGATGGTGAACGAAAAGGAGATGACTGGAATTCAATTGTATGCAGGTACTACTTCCACTTTTCACAAAGATTACCAAATTAAAACGATTCCTAAATTTTTAATTCTTGGTAAAGACGGAGAGATTATTGATAACAATCCGCCACGACCTATGGATTATTCCACACGTCAAATTAACCATGAATTGGTTACAATTTTTGATAACTTATTAAAAAAATGATTTTGGAAACAAACGAAGAAACCCCCGAAGAATTTTATGTGAAATTCAAGGAGAGATTAGAGGCAACCACAGAGTTTCCTTCCCATTTTACGTATAAATTTATAATCCCTACTTCGCTCAAAACATTGGCGGAAGTGCAAAGAGTTTTTGATGGAACGGAACCTCAATTTAAAATGAATGAATCCAAAAATGGAAAGTACACTTCCATAACTGCTGTCGTTTATGTTATTGATGCCGACCAAGTAATTCATTATTACCAAGATGCCTCCAAAGTGGAAGGTATAATTATGTTGTAATTTTAGTTGAATTGAGGTGTCAAGTTGAATTAAATAAAATTATTTTTTCAAATTCCCAGACAATTTAGGTTGTAATAAATTGTATTTATGAATTTCATTTGGAACTCTATCCTGTAAACTTCATCGTTCTCCGCTCAAATTTTTTACCTTTGCGCACCGAAAAACGAATTATGTCTCTAGAGAAAGAAATCAGTAAAAGAAAAACCTTTGGAATTATTGCTCACCCGGATGCAGGTAAAACGACCCTAACCGAAAAACTCCTTTTATTTGGAGGAGCGATTCAGGAAGCGGGCGCGGTAAAAAGTAATAAAATTAAAAAAGGAGCTACTTCTGACTTTATGGAAATTGAACGTCAAAGAGGGATTTCGGTTGCAACTTCCGTTTTGGCTTTTGAATACAAAGGAAAAAAAATAAATATCTTAGACACGCCGGGACACAAGGACTTTGCGGAAGATACGTTTCGTACTCTAACTGCTGTAGATTCGGTAATTGTGGTAGTGGATGTAGCAAAAGGAGTGGAGGAGCAAACTGAAAAGTTAGTCGAAGTTTGTCGTATGCGAAATATTCCTATGTTGGTTTTCATCAATAAGATGGACCGGGAAGGAAAAGATGCTTTTGACTTGATGGATGAAGTGGAATTAAAATTGGGATTACGATTGACGCCACTTTCTTGGCCCATTGGAATCGGTTCTACTTTCAAAGGAATTTACAATATTTGGGAAAAGAATATTCAACTTTTCTCGGGCGAAAGTAAACAACGAAAAATCGATGGAATCGCTTTTGGAGATTTAAATAATCCAGAATTGGATACCATCATCGGTGCAGATTTTGCCGAAAACTTACGAAGTGAAATTGAATTGATTTCTGAAGTTTATCCTGATTTCTCACAAGATGAATATATGAATGGAGAATTGCAACCGGTGTTTTTTGGCTCTGCATTGAATAACTTTGGAGTTCAAGAATTACTGAATGCCTTTGTGGATATAGCGCCTCAACCTCAAGCCATGGAATCGGATTTGCGATTTGTAGATCCTTTTGAAGAAAAATTCAGTGGATTTGTATTTAAAATTCACGCGAATATGGACCCCAAACATCGGGACCGTTTGGCTTTTGTGAAAATTGTTTCGGGGAAATTTGAGCGGAATAAAAACTATTACCACGTTCGGTTAAACAAACAAATGAAATTCAGCAGTCCGAATGCGTTTTTTGCGGATAAAAAAGAAATTGTAGAAGAGAGTTTTGCTGGTGACATCGTAGGATTACATGATACAGGAAACTTTCGAATTGGAGATACCTTAACCGAAGGAGAAAAAATGATGTTTAAAGGAATTCCTTCCTTCTCACCCGAGCATTTCCGATACATCAACAATGCAGATCCAATGAAAGCCAAGCAGTTGGACAAAGGAGTGGATCAGTTGATGGACGAAGGTGTAGCGCAGTTATTTACGTTGGAAATGAATAACCGAAAAATCATTGGAACGGTAGGGGCACTTCAGTATGAAGTGATTCAATATCGTCTGGAGCATGAATACGGCGCAAAAGCAAACTACGAACCGATTTCTATTTTCAAAGCGTGTTGGGTTGAAGTTGCAGATGAACGTTCTGAAGAGTTTCTAGAATTCAAAAGAGTGAAACAGCGCTATTTGGCGAGAGATAAATTCAATCAACTCGTTTTCTTGGCAGATTCATCCTTTACAATTCAGATGACCCAAGAAAAATATCCTTCTGTAAAACTCCATTTTGTGAGTGAATTCTAATCGAGTAAATCACTGATTAGATTTCCGTGTTTTGTTTGCAAACAATTTTCACAAAAAATAAAGAAGAGAAGAAAAACGTAAAAAAATATGAAAGTGATTTTTCCCATAGTAGAGTGTTTACATAATAGACGCTCTACCGATGAAAGGTTGCGTCATTTTCTTTCTAAAAAGTATTTCCTGATTTATTTTCTCTTTAATACATTCGTTATCAAGGAGAAAAAAAACTATTAAATCTTAAATTATGTCTTTGAATTCATTCAAATCAACACAAAACGGTATCTTCGTCATCCAAAATAAATAGGAATGAATAGAATTATTTTGTTGGTTTTGTTACTCAGTGTGGGTGTTCAATCCCAAGTTCTAAATCATAAAAAAGAATATACGCGACAAGACACGTTGCGTGGATCCAATACCGAATTCCGGAATTGGTGGAATGTTTTGCGGTACGATATTGAATTGGAACCCAACTTCGACAAGAAATACATTCAAGGAAAAAACACCATGGAATTTGAGGTGATTTCGAATTCCGGTTCTCAGCTTTTTCAAATCGATTTGCAACAACCGATGAAGATCGATAAAATCTATTTGGACGGAAACGAAATTAAGAATTTCATCCGTGAAGGAAATGTCTATTTCGTGGAATTCGATAAAAAATTAAAAAAGAATTCCAAACACAAATTGGCGATGAACTTTTCTGGACATCCGATAATTGCCGTGAATCCGCCGTGGGATGGAGGTTGGATTTTTAAGAAAGATGATGAAGGTCGACCGTGGATGACGGTGGCTTGTCAAGGATTAGGCGCTAGTGTGTGGTTTCCAAATAAAGATTATCAAGGCGATGAACCGGATAAAGGAGCGAGTGTTACCCTAATTGTCGATAAAGATTTGGTGGGAGTTTCCAATGGGAAATTACTTTCGAAAAATGAAATTAGAAATAAAACAGTGTATAAATGGGAAGTGAAAAATCCGATTAATAATTACAATATCGCACCTTACATTGGTCATTACAAACAGATTGAAGATTCATTTCTAGGAGAAAAGGGAAATTTAGAAGTGGATTATTGGGTATTGGATTACAATGTTGAAAAAGCAAAAAAACAATTTCCCCAAGCAAAAACAATGTTAGCGAGTTTTGAGTATTGGTTTGGGCCTTATCCTTTTTATGAAGACGGTTATAAACTAGTGGAAGCACCGCATTTGGGAATGGAACATCAAAGTGGAATTGCCTACGGAAACTTCTTTATGGATGGTTATTTAGGATCGGATTTATCGAATTCAGGTTGGGGGTTAAAGTGGGATTTTATTATAATCCATGAGTCTGGACATGAATGGTTTGGGAATAATATTACGACGAACGAAGTGGCAGATATGTGGGTTCATGAAGGATTCACCTCCTATTCCGAAACGCTTTTTACCGAAAGTTTATTTGGAAAAGAAGCGGGAAGGGATTATGTGATTGGAACCCGTAGAAGCATTCAGAATGACATTCCATTGATTGGTAAATACGGAGTAAATCAAGAAGGGAGTAGTGATATTTATTACAAAGGTTCAAATATGATTCATACATTTCGGAATTGGTTGAATGACGATGAGCGATTTCGACAGATTTTACGCGGTATGAATGAGACGTTTTATCATAAAACCGTTACTTCCAAAGAAATTGAAGAGTATATGAGCGCGGAAAGTGGTTTGGAATTAACCGCATTTTTTAATCAGTATTTACGAACCACTCAAATTCCAACTTTGGAATATAAAGTTGATGGAAATTCAATCCTTTACCGTTGGACAAATACCGTAGAAGGATTTGAAATGCCTTTGAAACTGGCTAATTCAGAGATTTGGATTTACCCGACTTCAAATTGGAAAGAAGAAGTTCTGGAAGAAAACTTACTTAAAACCTTTCAGATTGATCGAAATTTCCTTGTTTACATTCAACAAATAAAGTGAGAATGGAATTATTTAACAATGAAAATTCATTTAAATAGTTATTCAACTAAAAAGTAATTCTATTTTTGGAATGTATTTTGATTTTAGTAAGTCAAATTAAACCTTTAAAAAAACAATACCATGAAAAATTTTACTTTATTCGTATTCGTTGCAGTCTTTGGATTGGCAACATTCAGCTGTAAGTCAGATGACAATGCCGTTTATATGGATTACGATACGTATCCTGTAGTTTATGATGTTAAGAATGCCAACTTCAGCTTGGTGGACGGTGTATATCAAATAGCGCGCACTTTCAACAATCCCATGTACGAAACCGATATGCTTTTGGCCTATATGCAAGTGGGTTCCACCAATAACAACTCACCGATTTGGCAACAAATTCCAATCACCTTTTATTTGGATGATGGAAACGAAGTGGATTACAACTATGATTTCTCACGCTATGATTTTGTGATTTATGCAGGTGGAACGTTTAATCTGGGAGGAAGTTCTTATATCTCAAACAAAACTTTCCGTATTTTATTGGTACCCGCGAGTTATGGGAAATCTTCTAATGTTGATTATAGCGACTATGACAGCGTTGTAAACTTTTATGGAATTGATGATTCAAGACCAAGAATATTGAAATAAATTGATTAGATTGGTCATTTATTCCTAATTCCAACCTAAACTATTGTATTTCTAATTCAAACCTATGAAACAGCACTTTTAAAAAAGTAAGAATTAATTTTATAGTAAATGAAATTAGATAGATGTACGCAGACAAGTAGATGGATGTTTTTATTTTCTATTTTTCTTGTTTTCAGTAGTTTGAGGGCGCAAGACCCTGAGAAATATGATGCGATTTTCACAAAAACATACATTGAGACTTCCCAAAAAGATTTTGAGAGATCACTAGAAGTAGCAGATTCCTTGTTTTTAATCTCTGAAACCACTTTTTTTCAAGCAAAAAGTTTGATGCTGAAAGCGAGTTTGTATGAACAAGCAGGCAAATTAAATAAATCCATAAAATATGCAGAACAAGCAGAAGGATTTATAGAGAAATCGGATAATTATTCATGGCATGCACGTATTCAAGGTTTTTTAGCTACACAATATCGTATATTGGCTCTCTACAGTCAATCTGAGAAGTATGCGAACAAAGCCGTAGCGGCAGCTGAGAAAATCAAGGACAAGGAAGTGCACACATCGACACTTGCTATGTTGCTTCAAGAAAAAGCTTTTTTAGCAGATACAAAAGAGAATTATAAACAAGCTTTGGATTTATTTAAAGAAGCAGGAACCTATTTTGGAGATGCAGAAAACAATTATCTAGTTGCTCAGAATTATCAATTCAAAGGACAATGCGCCCTAAATCTACAAGAATATGATGAGGCGTTTACCTATTTGGAAACAGCCTTAAGGAAATGGGGTGATTTGCCCAACAACTTTGTAAAGGGCTTAATCTATATTGGATTGGCAGAAGTCCATATTCATTTTAATGAATTGGAATTAGCCAAAGAAAATTTGGATAGAGCAACCGAAATTGCTAAAGATTCTTCGTATTTAGAGTTTTTAAGTAAATACTACTCAACGCTTTTTACGTTTTACACCTTAACTTCAAACATCGAACATTTAAAAGAAGCTGGATTAAAAAGGGATTCCATACAAGGCTTGTTAAATGCTCAGAAAAATCAATATATAGATCAAAGCTATGCTGAATTAGACAACCAAAATGTAGAAATTGGCAGTCAAAAGTTAAAAAGAGACTTTATTATTTTAGGAGGCGGTTTGGTATTTCTAGCGGGATTGATTTATTTTTTCTATTATCAAAGGGAAAAGAAACGGCAAGTAAAAATGTTCCAATCTATTTTGAGTGAGTATGAAAGGACCAAGAAAATAAACCAGCCTGAACAAGAAAAATTCATTTCTATAACTCAAACCAACGGAGATGAAAAAAGTAAAAATGAAAATATAGAAATTGATCAAGAAGTTTCCATTATGTCAGAAGAGATAGAAGAACGAATACTGAAACAATTGGAGAAGTTTGAAAAAACAAAATTATTTACTAAAAACAGTATTTCCTTTTCATCTTTGGCTTCCTATTGTCAAACCAATACAAAGTATCTTTCACATTGTATCAACCATCATAAGGGAATGGACTATAATAACTACATTAATGATCTTCGTGTGAAATTCATTATTGATAAACTAATCAACGAGCCGATTTACAGAAAGTACAAATTTGGTGCTTTAGCTGAAGAAGCAGGATTCTCATCCCAGAATAAATTCTCAACCGTTTTTAAGAAATCCACTTCAATTACACCTTCTGAGTTCATAAAACAACTCGAAAAATCCCCCCGAACTACCTTCTAGTTAAGGCTTTGTCATGCAGGTCGTTACGCACTTGTCAACGTTATCGTTTTCGAGAATCTGATACGCTTAGCTCTTCTTTATTATTGATATAGCCTCTATTTTCGCATCGTTTTTAAGAATTTAATTAAAAACAAATCCATAACATTATTAATAATGTTCGTCGACCTAACCTTAACCAACTTTAATTTTAGTGAGACGCAAGGAATAATGTTTCCTTGCTATCTTACTAAATAAAAGGAATGTTTTGATTAATGTCTTTCAACACGCCTACAAAAAAAGATAATATTTAAATGAAGAAGGACTATTCCCTTATTGGCCATTCCCAATCTTATTTTGCAATTCGCGAAGTAAGTTTTGGTTTCTTCTTCTTCTTCTGTACGTATAGCCTTTGCGCACAATCTTTAAATAGTTTTAATCCACAATTGCAGATAGAAAGTGATGCTTCTATTTACTTTGAGAAAATAGAAGAAACACAAGACCAAAATGTTAATTCAAACTCAAAAATTTATGTAAACGAAGGTGCTACATTGATTACTTCTGAGGATTTTCAAAATGTAGAAATTGTAGTCATCGAGACGAAAAAACATTCAAAAACTACTTTAGTTAAACAATCTTCTCAAGAAAAACCTATTCAGGCTCAAGGTGAAAACGCAAAAGTGGAATCGGTTGAAGAGAATATGACACCCATCGTAATAGTACGCTCCCACCCAGAAAGTAAATCAATAAGGGATGGAGTTTTTTTAGAGCGAAATCTAGTGCCTGTGAATACCACTTATTTAGTGGGAAAAGAAAACACTCAGGCAGCCCATACAATCTGTGCAGTTGTTAAAAAGCGTGCTCCATCGTATGACGTCATGGTGGACAACCTACACTTTTTAAATAGCTTTTGGGCTAGACCACCCCCTTCCAATTCTATCTAAATGGTTTTGTCTTTTTTATTCTGTGGCTAGCACAGATTGAAATAGATGATTAATCATAACATGTAACTAAATTGAAGTTAGCGTAATAACTGATCTATCCATCTTTTACTACAAGCTAATTTCGAAAAACATTAATTATCTTAAATTAAAGTAATGAATACTAACAAACTATCTATAAAATTTTCTTTAGGGTCATGGTTTCTACCCGTGCTACTCTTTTTTTCTGGATTGAGTCCTGCTTTGGCAGAAGGCTCAAAAGACTTATATCCTTCAGGAGTTCAAGGAGGTAGAGCTGCATTGAGGACAAGTACGGTATCAAGTCTTGCTTATCCTTTTCCTAATGAGGGAACCCATTATGTTTTTGCAAAAGTTGGAGAAACTATCTCATTGGCCTCATCTGCTCAAAACGGATTAGTTAAAAAGATCCGATTATTTAATCCATCTGGAACTGAAATTACTTTATCATTTGCTACAGGGGAAGGTAGAATTACTCAAAGACCAAATGAATTAGCAGGCCCTGCACTTCCTGGGCAAACGGTTGTGGGTAATCAATACAAAGCTATTTATTATACCGTCCCTGCTGGTGGTGCGGGTATTTATAGAGTTGAATTTGTTGCTGGAACAAATGAAAATAATCGTTCAAATTCTAAAGCCAATGACAATTGGATAACACAGAATAATAATAGCTATTATTTAATGGCTTGGGATATCTCTGTTGCCAATCCTGCAAAAACAGAATGGATCAAAGGAAGAATGTATGCCACCGTTTTGAATATGGATATATTGACAACTACAGGAGGAACACCAAATAAGTTCATAGGAGATGCTTATAATTTTTATGGGAAATATAAAGTGTTAACGAAAGACGGATACGTTTACAATGTAGACAACAATGGAAACAATGGAATATCCTTTACTTTTATGGTAAACAACCGAGGATTTTACGATCTAGGCAATCCAGGTGTTCCTTCCTACTCAAGTATAGCTGCACCTAATGCTGCTGCAGTAACAAATCGTTACCAGGATCCACGCGCTGTCGATGGGAATGGAACCATAACTCAAAAGATATTCTATAATATACCAAATATTGATTTACCCTCTTCATCTGTAGGTGCAGTTCCAGGTGGAAATACATGGTTGTTAAATACGCCTGCCCAATTAAACGCAACTGCCCTTGATTTTGAAGGCGTGGATGGAACAGACGGCGAAGCAGGAAGTAAAGGAGGTTATTTTGTATTTGACAGTGCACAAGATGTGGACTATACCATTGTAATTAGTCCCATTTCTCCCTCAACTTTCCCACCCAGAACACTTTCGGGTACAACCAATGCTGCGGGTGAAAACAAAGTATTCTGGGATGGAAAGGACGGAAGTTTAAATCCATTGCCCATAGGTGAGAGCGGTGTAAAAGCTGTCTTGCAATTGAAAGGAGCAGAAGTTCATTTCCCATACATCGATATGGAAACAAATCCAAATGGAATTAAATTGGAGCTTTTGACTGGGCCGTATTCGGATAGAGTGTTTTGGAATGACATAGCTATTGATAGAGCTTTACCGGCTGGTGCGGGGCCTAAGCCAAATCCACTTAACGCGAGTCACACCCAGAATCCCGCAGGTCAACCCAGCACCACAAATGGTCACAAATGGGGAGCTGCCAACGGATTAGTTTTAGGTGAGTTTGGAGACGAAAAAGGGGTGGACACCTGGACTTTTATCCTAGGTGATTCTTTTGAAAAGAACTTTACAATTAATATTAACGTCGCCGATTTAGAAATTGTATCCCTTACCACGGATTCACCGGAATGTGTTAACCAAGGTGATATAATCACCTATGTTGTTACGGCCAAAAACAATGGACCAAGTGATGTGGTAGATGCACCCATGTCTTTAATATTACCTATTGGTTATTCGGTAACAAGTGTTGTTTATGATGGTAACTCATGCGGAGGTCCATTTGATCCAGGTGATATTGTTTATAATCCTGTAACAAACACCCATACTTTCAAAGCATCTTTACCTAACCAATGCGAGATAACTTTTACAGTCAATGTAACAGTAATTGGTAATTCGGTAGCAGGGAATCCAAAAGTGTTTGCCACCATTATGAGACCGAATGACTTTACGGATCCCGACGCGACCAATCAAGATTTAGATGTTCCACCCACAGATCCTTTTTATGAATGTGCCAACAATGGTTTGGGAGGAGATTGTAATAACATTAAATCCAATGAAGAGGTTACCATTATACCTCATATTCTTACCGTAGTTGACCAAGATTTGGCTGTATGTGATGTACTGGATGGAAAACTTGAATTTACATTCAGAAACTTGGCAGACGGAGTTTACACAATGACGTATGATGGAGGTTCCTTTACCAATGTGAACGTTTCAGGTGGAATTGCAGTGATTGAAAATCTTGATGCAGGAGTTTATACTAATTTACAAATTACGGTAAACGGTTGTGCTTCACCTTTGGGTGTCGATGCGACCATTTCAGATGCAGATTGTATATGCTACAAACCAGGAACGTTTGATCCAGTTTCAGGTTTAGAAACCAATATTGGAATTACATCTTTACGAAATGAAAACAGCGACGGATGGCCACAAGATAGGGAAGGAGCATGGATTGCTTTGGAATCAAAAACGAAAGGATTTGTTCCCAACCGTTTGACAACCGTTCAGATTGAAGCCATTCCAACTGCGAATTTAGTTGTAGGAATGATGGTTTACAATATCACTGATGATTGTTTGCAAATCAACATCGATGGAACCGAAACCGGATGGAAGTGTTTTACTTCACAAGGATGTGATTAAGTTCAATTAATTAATACAAATTAAAAATAAGAATAGAATGAAAAATATACTTATAACAGCAACACTTTCGCTACTTTTTGGCTTTTCACAAGCCCAAATAGCCATAGGAAAGAATAATGTTTCCACCGCTTCAGTCAGCCTGGAATTTGGAAATGAAAATAGAGGATTGTTATTACCATGGGTTACAGCTGAAACTGCCGTAGTCTCACCAGAAAACGGAACGATTATTTACGATGCAGCTGCCAATAAAGTCAAAGTGAAATATGTTGCAGGATGGCAGGATTTATCCATTGACGCAGCAGGAACTACCATTAATCCGAATACAGGTATTGATGGTTTACTTATTCAAAACGGATTAGCCGAAAATACAGATGCCAAGGTATCCATCGGAGAACCGACGGATGTAAATGGAATCTTGGTTTTGGAAGATACAGACAAAGCCATGGTTTTGCCGTTAGTAGAATCACCTGATTTGAATATCATCAATCCAACACCCGGCCTGATGGTTTACAATCCGACCAGTCAAAGATTGGCTGTTTTCAACGGAACCGTATGGTCTTTTTGGAAAGCAGAAAATTAATAGAATCTAAATACAAAAAGAAAAAAGCATCTCAATGAGGTGCTTTTTTTTATAGGAAGAATTTTCATTTTGTAAATTTTAATTTTTTCATTCTAATATGCCTACGTTGAGCTGTTAATTGATCTTTTATAAATGTTTAGGGGGACAAATTTTCATTTTAATGATACTTCTTTCATTCACAAATTTTACTTTTCAAACGATTTTTAATATCTTTACGAAGATGACTACAAAAATTCATTTTCATTTGAAAAGTTTTTTTTTAATGTCGAAAAAGTTGAATGAGAATATAAACCGCAGTTTATATTTAGTAATTAAATAGAGCTTGTAATGTCTGATTGCTTTTTAAACATACTGAATTTAAAAAAGAAAAGCAATTCTTCTCTCTTTTGCTACTATATTCTCCTCTTTTTTTTATTTCTTGGAAACGCTACCCACGCTCAATTATTTGTGTCAGACAGCTCGCAGCTTTTCATATCCGAAGGCGCATTATTCGTCGTTAAAAACGGCGAGGAAGAAGTGGTTTTAAGTTCCCAACCGGAAAAAGTCAAGATGACCATTTCTCAGGGTACCACATTTATTCATTCCCAAGAATTTCAGAATGTTGAAATAGTATATGTTGATTCAATAGTAAATCCAAAACCACTTTTAGCAACGCGCATTACTCAAGAAAAGAAAACTATTTCAAAAAAGGAATATGCTAAGGAGGAGGCGAAAGAACAAAAGATTAAGCCCGTCCATATTTTTAAGACGGCTCCCAGTAAAAACGCCATAGGCGCAGAAAATGCCATGAAATGGGTGAGTATTACTACTACTACTACTGACTTATTTATATCCAAACTTATTCTTTATCCATTTACAAAGAGAGATTTAATATCAAGAAAATGTATCTTTATAAATCAGGATGTAAAAATAAATCCTCATTGGTTTTTAAATAATATTTGGGCGAGACCTCCTCCGATGTATTCTCTTACATAAAGCCCTTTCTTTCTTGATTTTAGTTAAAATTTCAAGAAAGAATTATTTAATATTAACCTATTTAATTTTCATTTTATGAAACAATTAAAACTATTTTTTATAGCTATTTTGTTGTATGCGGTAGTCCCGTTAGTAGCACAAAGTAGCACAGCTCCATGTAATGAGTATTCACCACTTATTACAAATACATATTCTACCCTTACCGTAAATTCAAGCCAATTATTATCTGTAGATCAATTCTCAAATAAAAACAACCTTATCGATACTGACTTGGATAATTCTTCCTCTTGGACAGCGGTTGTAGGAGGTTCGGCTTGGATTGAAGTAAAAGACAACAATGCGACAGGTGCCGATGTTTATCCAGTCGGATCTTATGCTGGTTTTGTATTAACAGAAATTGATATATTATCCCTTGGCGGGGGATTGACCATTACAACCTTTTTAGGCTCTACTGAACAAGAAGTCAAATCTACGGGAGATGTTTTGGGAACGCTCCTATCGGGAGGAAAAAGAAGAGTAGGCTTTGTAACTACCAAAAGTTTTGATAGGGTTCGCTTAACGGTAAATGCAGGTTTAACACTAGTGTTTACGACGCATGTACATTATGCAGAAATATTTAAACCGTGTGCTACTGCTGCACTTGATTGTAATATGGCTACACCCTTGGTTCAGCCCACGCATGGAGCAATCATTGAGGATTCCCGGTCTGGCTTTGAAGGAATTGCTTTAGGCACGTATTTAAATCCTGAAAATGTACTAAATGCAGATTTGGATGATTTTGCGACCATTTCTTTGAATGTTGGAGTGCTTGCATCTGCGAGTATTTCGGTTCGAGATTTGGATGAGACCTTTCCAGCGGGTTATTTTGCCGGTTTTGAAATTTCCAATGCAGATATTTTGGCTTTAGAAATTTTAAATACCAGTCAAATTCGAACGTATTTAAAGGGTGTTTTACAAGAAACAAGCAATTCATCGACCTTATTATTAGAGTTACCCCTTTTATCAGGCAATCAAAGGCACACTGTGGGTTTTGTAACAACCAAACCTTTTGATGAAATCAGGTATACCATCAATCAGCCTCTTGGAATTAATTTAGGTACTACCCAAGTGTATTATGCAGTGGCAAAGAATTACTGTGAAGGGTTGGATTTACCATGTAATACGGATACGTATATAACAAGTGCTGACTATCCAGTGAACATTAATACCGCACGAACTGGAGTTTTTGGAGCAGTATGTATAGGATGTAATGTATCTAATCCTCAAAATATTATTGATACCAATTTAAACAACTATGCATCTATGGAATTGGTTGCCGGTGTTGGTTATACAACAGCAATTTCAGTTAAAAATGGATTTGAATCGTATCCCGCCAATACGTATGCTGGGTTTGATATTCAGAACCCCAATATTTTGGATGTGGAACTTTTGGGAGCGATTAGTATAGAACTTTATAACGATGGAAACTTAGTTCAAACGGGAACGGGAAGTGGACAAATTATCAATGGAGATTTGGGAATTCTTTTAGGATCGAATCGTGCAGTCTATGGAATTGTTGCCAATCAGGAATTTGATGAAGTTCGATTAGTCGCAGGAAATACAGCCCAAATTTCATTAGGAACCACACTTGTTTATGGATTAGTTATCAAAAAAGGATGTTTGGTTGATTTTGATTGTGAAACCTCTACACCCTTAACAAGTCCTGAATATCCGGTTGTAATTGAAGGTTCTCGAACGGGAATTATAAGCGGAGTAGCTTGTGTGGGATGTGAAGTTCAGAATGCTCAAAATGTGATTTCAAATGACAATCAAACGGGAAGAATTCAACTTGCCGTAGGTGCTTTGGGTGCAAGTGGTGCTATATCCGTAAGAGATATTTATCAAACGTATCCAATAGGTACAACTACTGGTTTTATAATCAAAGATGCCAATCCAATTTTAGAAGTAGGATTATTGAATGCAATAACTATTAAAACCTACTTAGATGGAATAGAACAAGAGTCAAAGATAGGAAGTGGACAGGTTTTAGATTTGAATCTAATTCTCCCATTGTTAGGTTCAGGAAGTGATGAACATGTCGTAGGATTTGTAGCTACAAAACCATTTAATGAAATTCGAATTATTTATACTTCAATTGCAGCAAATGTTTTAACTTTCTTGGATGTGAAAAATGCATTTGTAGATGCTTCCAATGTGAATGAACCTGGTTTAAACTGTGGAGCAAGTATATATGCCGTTAATGACATCAACCAAATTCCAACCAACAAAACGGCAACTGGAAATGTTTTAACGAACGATAGGGGAGTTGGTTTGAGTATTCAATCGGCAACCTATTTGGATGCGGCTGGAAATGAACAACCCTTACCTTTAGGAACTGCAACGAATATATATGCTGACAATGGATCTTTAGCTGGAGAATTGACTTTGAATGTGGATGGATCGTATACGTTTGTTCCTTCCACAGGATTTGTTGGAAATGTTCCTATGAACTATACAGCGGTTGATGGAAATGGAACGACGAGTTCTGCATCTTTAGAAATAACCGTTATTCCAAGTGTTAATCCCCAAGAGAATAATCCACCGATTGCTCAAAATGATACCGGATTTACCCATGTCAATGTTCCATTAGTAAACGCAAATGTTTTGTCAAATGACAGCGATCCTGAAGGCGAAAATTTGATCGTTACAGGTGCCCTTCAAAATGGAGTTTCTATTCCTTTGGGAACAGCTTTTCAAGTGTCAGGTGAGGATTTGAATGGAAATCCAGTATCCAATGCTGGAAGCTTAACTTTGAATGCTGATGGTTCTTATAATTTTGTTCCAGCTTCTGGATTCGAAGGAACTATTGACCAAATTACATATACAATTAGTGATGGAAATGGTGGCATGGATGACGCGAAATTATTTATTTCGGTATTAGAAGTCAATGGCAATACTACGTTTGCCAATGATGATGCAAATACAGCACCCAAAGGAGAAGCTATGTCAGGAAATGTATTGGATAACGATACGGATCCAGAAGGAAATACACAAACAGTAACGGGAGCGAATGTAGGAGGAACTGCATTAACAATCGGAACAGCAACTGTATTCCCAAGTATTGGAACAATTACATTAAACGCAGATGCTTTGTACACTTTCGTACCAGAACCTACCTATGTAGGAACAACGAATGTTGTGTACACTATTTGTGATGATGGAACTCCACAAGCATGTGATATAGCGACTTTGTACTTAACAAGTTTGGATTTAATGGCTTGCTACAAACCCGGAAACTTTGCTTCAGGAGATGGTTTACCAACGAATATTGGAATCACATCATTGAGAGAATCGAATACAGACGGTTGGCCTCAAATTCGCCAAGGAGCATGGATTGCTTTAGAATCTAAAACGAAAGGATTTGTTCCGAATCGATTGACTACCGAACAAATCGCAGTAATTCCTGGAGCAAATTTAGTGGTGGGAATGATGGTTTACAACATCACAGAAGATTGCTTGCAAATCAATGTGGACGGTACAGCAACTGGGTGGAAGTGTTTTACTGTTGAATCGTGTGACTAATTAATTTAGAATTTAAAAAGAAAATAACATGAAAAAAATAATTATAACAACTGCAGTCATTCTGATGTCTTCTATGGGCCACGCCCAATTGGCAATCGGAGTAAGTGACGTGAGCAGTGCATCCGTAAGTTTAGAATTCGGTGCGGAGAACCGTGGTTTGCTATTGCCTTGGGTGGATAGTGAAGCCGCTGTAACAGGTGTAGAAAACGGAACTTTGGTTTACGATGCTTCGGATCACAAGGTCAAAGTGAAATACGCTTCAGGATGGAAAGACCTGTCGATAGTGGAGGGGACTACCATCAACCCAATTAGCAATATAGATGGAATGGACATTCAATCTGCGTTGGTTGAAAACGCCGATGCAAAAGTGAGTATTGGTGAACCGACTTCAGTCAATGGAATATTTGTTTTAGAGGACACAGACAAGGCAATGGTATTGCCCAAAGTAAGTGCACCTCATACCAACATCATAAATCCTACACCTGGATTGATAGTTTACGACCCAACCACGCAAGAATTGGCCGTATTCAATGGAACCGACTGGGCGTATTGGAAAGCGCAGGATTAACTGAGAAGTTAAATAAAAATAAAAAGGGCAGCTCCAAAGAGTTGCTCTTTTTTTGTGGTTTAAATTTAGATTTCAAAGATTTTATGAAATCATTTAAAGAATTTATTAAAATAAAGTGTGACTTATTTAAAACACTTGTGTCATATAGAGTGAAAGACTATGATCTTGGTTAGTTCTTAACAAAGAATCAAAGTTAAGTCGCAAGCCCCAATAACTTTAACCAATCTTATTGGGAGACTACGGCGAAGGTAGAGTTAGAGTTGAACTCAAGGGTGAGGACCCTTGAGTTCTTTTTTTTTATAGGAAACGCTATGAATTAAAACGGGCCTTAAACTTTCTAACTTTACATACGATTTCGATTTCAGTCTATTTAAATTCTACCAATTCCTCCATTTTAAACAAAAAAATCCCAACATTTCTGTCGGGATTCATTCTATTATTAAGAAGCTTTATTTATTTAACCTCCTCAAAATCTACATCTTCAACTTGACCATCACCGGATTCTGAAGCTGTATCAGAACCACCAGCAGGTGCATCTTGAGATGCTCCACCTTGCTCGTTCATAGCTGCATACAATTCTTCAGAAGCAGCGCTCCATACTTCGTTTAATTTTTCCATTGCAGGATCAATTTGTGAAACATCTTGGGTTGAATGTGCTGATTTTAAATTCACCAAAGCAGATTCAATTTCTGATTTTTTATCCGCTGGAATTTTGTCTCCATATTCTTGCAATTGTTTCTCTGTTTGGAAAATCAATGAGTCAGCCGCATTTACTTTTTCAATTTTCTCTTTGGCCTCGGCATCTTGAGAAGCATTCTCTTGGGCTTCTTTCTTCATTCTTTCAATATCCTCTTCACTTAGTCCGGAAGAAGCTTCAATTTTAATCGACTGCTCTTTTCCAGTTCCTTTGTCCTTTGCAGAAACATTCAAGATTCCGTTGGCATCAATGTCAAACGTAACTTCAATCTGTGGAACTCCTCTTTGTGCAGGTGGAATATCGGTTAAATCAAATTGACCGATTTCTTTGTTGTCTTTGAACATAGAACGCTCTCCTTGCCCTACTCGCAGAGTTACCGCTGGTTGATTGTCAGCTGCTGTTGAGAATATCTCGGACTTCTTGGTTGGAATCGTGGTATTCGATTCAATCAATTTAGTGAAAACACCCCCTAAAGTTTCAATTCCTAAAGAAAGGGGTGTTACGTCTAACAATAAAACGTCTTTTACGTCTCCAGTTAAAACTCCTCCTTGGATGGCAGCACCGATGGCGACTACTTCGTCAGGATTTACGCCTTTGGAAGGAACTTTTCCAAAGAATTTTTCAACTTCTTCTTGAATTTTAGGGATTCGCGTAGAACCACCTACCAAAATAACTTCGTCAATATCGGATGCGGAAAGTCCAGCATCACTCAATGCTTTTTTACATGGCTCCATCGAACGACGTACCAAATCATCACTCAATTGTTCAAACTTCGCACGTGTCAACGTTTTTACCAAGTGCTTTGGTCCCGTTTCGTTTGCTGTAATGTAAGGCAAGTTAATTTCAGTTTGCGATGAAGAAGACAATTCAATTTTTGCTTTTTCAGCTGCTTCTTTCAAACGCTGAAGTGCCATTGGGTCTTTTCGTAAATCTACGTTTTCTTCATTTTTAAATTCATCTGCCAACCAAGTAATTAAAACATTATCAAAGTCGTCTCCACCTAAATGGGTGTCTCCGTTGGTTGATAATACTTCAAATACACCGTCACCCAGTTCCAAAATAGAGATATCAAATGTACCACCACCTAGGTCATACACCGCAATTTTCTTGTCTCCGGTTCCTTTATCCAAACCGTAAGCCAAAGCTGCTGCTGTAGGCTCGTTGATGATTCTTTCTACTTTCAAACCTGCGATTTCTCCGGCTTCTTTGGTTGCTTGACGTTGGGCGTCATTAAAGTAAGCAGGAACGGTAATTACCGCACGTGAAACTTCAGTTCCCAAATAATCTTCCGCTGTTTTCTTCATTTTCTGAAGAATCATAGCTGAGATTTCTTGAGGTGTGTAATTTCTTCCGTCGATTTCTACTCTTGGCGTATCGTTGTCACCTTTTACTACTTTGTACGTAATGTGTTCAATTTCTGCTGTGTCATGAGAATATTTGGTTCCCATAAATCGTTTGATCGATGAAATCGTTTTAGTTGGATTGGTTACCGCCTGGCGTTTTGCTGCGTCCCCTACTTTTCTTTCTCCACCTTCAACGAATGCCACGATAGAAGGAGTGGTTCTTTTTCCCTCCGCGTTTGGAATAACAGTCGGATCACTTCCTTCCATTACTGAAACACAAGAGTTTGTTGTACCTAAGTCAATTCCTATTATTTTACTCATTTTCTATTGGTTTATTTAATTTTTTATAATCTATTGATGCTTCACTTTAGTCAATGATTATGCCAACGGAGTCTTTCCATTATTTTGTCAGAAAAAAATGACAGTTTGGCAGAATTCTGTTTAAATAGTGATTCGTAACCCTCCGAAAAGGAAGCTGTGATCTTTGTATGAAAAAAATTCGTCACATCACATGACGGCGACTAAAGGTTTAATGCAAGCTGGAAACGGACATACCAATTGTTTTCCTTCGGTTGGGAAAATGGAGTCATTCGTTCATACGAAGCCTCGGATTGAAGTTTTAACTGATGCTTCCAAATGTATTTGGATAGGCCCAGCGCAAATTCTTGACGATTGGGTTCGTACGTTTTGATTTTATCATCGACCCATTGTTGCGAAAATCGACCGGAAATTTCGTAATTGTTTCGAAATAAATAACTGCCTTGAAAATCCATTCCACTGCCCACAAAAACATATCGATAATCCGTAGGGGAGTTGGAGTTAAAGGTAAGAGGATCATCGGTCGAACGATTCATATAGGCGGACATGAAAGCCCATCCGTTGTATTTGAAAATTAAATCTGCGAAAACAGAGCGAAGGGTTCGCGCTTCATACAGTATTTTTCCACTTTGCCCTCTTTCTCGAATCGCTTGATTATTTTGACTATAACCTCCAGAAATTAGTAGTTTTGGACTTGGTTCACGTTCCAAATCTCCTTCGGAATAGCCACCGTTGTTTTTAAATGTACCCAACGGATACACTTCTACTTTTCCTGTATATGCCAATCCGGTATCTCCATGATCCAACCAATTTATTCCTTCACCAAGGCTTATTGCGGTTAGAAAGTTATACGAGAATTGATCTTTGAATTCATTTTTGTTGTAAACATGTAAGCCAAAGTCCCGATTGATATTGAATTTGGAATGGTTGATACTTCGGCTGGAAAATTGCAAATTTGAACTTGAATTGTTGTATTGACGGTTTCCAGGTAATTTCCCTTGTCCGAATTTAAACTCCCAATGGGAATTCGGTTTGTAAATAACCATGGCATTTCGAAGGATTTGGGAAGGTTCACCGTCCTTGGGCGTTTTTACATTCTTGGGCGTAAAGGAAACTTCGAAATCATAAGTTAATTTAGTTGAAAATATGAAACCTTTAAACGATGGGTTCAGTTTCGGAAAATCACCTTCCAAATAATCCTTATCGTTTTTATTTCCATACGTCAACCGACTTTGTATACCCAGACCGAATCTCATTTGCACTAAACTATCGGCCGATGTAAGGACCAAACCTTTGGAAATTACAGCAGGTGGAGCTTCAATCTCAGAAAGTGTAGGCAACACGTCTATTTCACGTATTTGTGAATACAGATTGATATGGATGAGTATAAAAAGTAAAACGGTTTTCTTCACATGAATGTTTTTACGAAATTAATCCTTTTTAAAATAAAGTTTTAGTGTATTTGAACTGGATTCAAAATGTCCTTTTTCTTGTTCTTTTCTTCGGTCAGTCAATAAAACTCCATCCAAATGATCGCGTTCATGCTGGAAAATAACAGCTGTAAAACCTTCCAATACTTCGGTCCAAACTATTCCATTCAAATCTTGGTAACGAATTTCGATCGTATAGTTTCGAAGAATATCCGTTCTTCTTTCAAACGATAAATCACCTTCGGGTCCTTTTTGTAATAAATCCGATTGCCAAATTATTTCCGGATTTACAAACACTTCAAAAGGCGCAGTGATTTTATCAAAACGTTGAACCACGATGATTCTCCGATTGATCCCAACTTGCGGTGCGGCAATTCCGACTCCCGTATGTTCAGGATTCTGAACGGTAAGCAACATTCTTTCTGCCAATAAACGAGTGAGTTTATGACGCGGCTTTAACGGTTTAGACATTGATTTTAAAACCAAGGAATCGTTGGGATTGGCTAAATTGTAAACCCGCAACATTTCAGTAGGTTGACTTTGAATCAATTCTTTTTCTTGTTTTGAGAACTTTTCAAATTTTTGCGCCGAAGAAATAGAAAAGAATCCTATGCAAAGGAGAAATAATGAGAATTTGGACATTAACTTCGGTACTTTAAATTCAGCGCTTGAAGAATTGCCCAGGTTTCTGCATCCATTACCCCATCGAAACGCTCTGGTCGGAAATGGTATTGAAACGCAGTAATTACCTTCTTGGTTTGTTCATCCCACATTCCTGTCTTCTCGATTTCATATCCGTATTTACTTAAATCGTTTTGAACGGATAGTATAAAGGAATAGGAATTCAAATCCGCATACGGGAATTTCGGATAGAAGATATTTTTTTGAACGTCTTCATACCAAGCGCCAATTCCGAATTCAGTATACAATCTTTTCCAAGGGAATTTCGGTCCTGGGTCATGTTTACGTTGAGGTGCCACATCGGAATGCGCCAAAACATTGACAGGATCAATATTATATCGCTCAATGATCTCTTTAGCCAGCGCTGCAACTTTATTAATTTGGAAGGCAGGATAATCGTAAAAATGACGATCAGCATCGGCCAAATCAGGATCTCCCATCAGTGTTTTATCGGTTGTATATCCTAAATTCACGATTTCTATTCCCAAGGAAGAGAAATTCACATTGTTAATTCCTTTCCAATAACTCGCACCTGCATGCCACGCACGTTTTGATTCGTCAACCAATATATATAGTGAGTCAGAATAATCATTGGGAACCAAATAATGGGCACTTACTTGTTGCTCGGTTAATACACGAATAGACTTTTCATTATCCAACGCCGTATAGTGTAGAATCAGGAAACGGATCCGTTCATCTTGTCCCACGGCAGGATAATTCGAAGTTGAAATTTTGTATTTATCGAGTTTCGCCATGCGAATCGATTCAAACTTATCCGTTTTCTTATTAATTACGATGGTATCTCGAATCACTTCTCGAATCACTTTTGGAGGTTGAGAAGCACAAGAAGTGACTAAAATCCCTACAAGTAGGCCGATTAAATAATTTATGTTCATATTTTATAGTGTAATAGAATGTTGATACAAAAATAGTTAAAAAAGAAACACAAGAAAAAAACAAAAATCTTGTGAGAATACTTGGAAAGTTAAAAATAGGGTCTTACTTTTGCATCCGCTTTCACAGTGAAAGGTGAGAGATAGGCAAAGGAGAGGTGCCAGAGTGGTAATGGAGCAGATTGCTAATCTGTCATCGGGTAACCGATGCCAGGGTTCGAGTCCCTGTCTCTCCGCAAACATTGAAATAACTCGGGGTGTAGCGTAGTCCGGTCATCGCGCCTGGTTTGGGACCAGGAGGTCGCAGGTTCGAATCCTGCCACCCCGACAACATTACGCAATGTGGCTTTAGACCCGCAAATTCATTGAATTTGCGGGTTTTTTGTTTTTTTTTCAATTAATTTGATTGGGAGATTGATCGACCTGTCTTCCAAGAGTTCGCTATCTTTGAACACTCAAATTCCTAAAGAAGAAAATCCATGAATTGTAGAAAGACTATTTTATTTTTTCTTAGTTTAATGTTCGGAGGCTTAACAGTAAATGCTCAGGATTGTCAAAGTCTTGATTTGACGGAAGCCAAAAAAGAAAGAGAAGCTATTCCCGGAGAAACCATGGGACAAAAGCTTGAAAGTTTACTCTTTTGGTCCCAAGCGGAAAAGAATCGACGTTTCCCCATGATGCAAGCTATTTATCCAAGCATTCAGATTTCTAAGGGGAAAGAAATCATTTCATTTGAAAAATTAAAAAACCTCACACCCAAATGGTCAGATAAAACTACATTGTCTTCCTATATGAAAGACAATCATGTTAAGGGAATTATTGTTGTGCAAAACAATCAAATCCGATTGGAAGAGTATGCAGAGGGAGTAGATCAAAACACGCTTTGGACTTCTTTTTCGGTGGCGAAATCAATTTCTTCTTTATTAGTAGGAGTCGCTTTAAATGAAGGAGATATTGAGAGTTTAGAAGATCCTTTGCAAAAATACATTCCCGAATTCAGAGGTTATGATTATGGGAAAGTGACCGTTCGTCAATTGTTGACCATGACTTCTGGGATTGCGTGGAACGAAGATTATGTCGATCCAAACTCGGATGTGGCGCGGATGTATCAAGCACCTTGTGAGGGAACTGAATCTCATATTTTGACCTATATGAAACCTCTAAAATTCGCACATGAACCCGGAAAAACCTGGAATTACAGTACAGGAGAAACCGATTTAGTTGGAATTTTAATCCAAAAAGCGACGGGCGAAAGTTTGGCGGAATACCTTTCTCAAAAAATCTGGAAACCTTTGGGGATGGAGCATTGTGCTTACTGGATAGCTGATGAATGCAGTAATTTGAATATTGGAGGAAGCGGTCTTTCGGCGAGTTTACGTGATTATGCTCGCTTGGGAACTTTGATGCTAAATAAAGGAAAAATCGGAAAGAAAAATTTGCTTTCTGAAGAATGGTTCAAAGATGCTACCTCGCTCTTATTCGAAACCAACGATCAGGGCGGCGGCTATGGCTATTTATGGTGGCGTTTCAAAGACGGTAGTTATGCTGCTGTAGGAATTTTTGGTCAGATGCTTTTCATCGACCCAAATAAAGATCTTGTCATCGCTCAAATTGCAGCTTGGCCAATGGCTAGCTCGAAAGAATTAACAAAAAGTAGACAAGCATTTATCGATGCTGTTCAGCGCGCGATTGACTAAATAAGAAATCACTTCGGTTAAATCATTTCTATTTATGGATTTCCATAGCTCCTAAAGAAAGTCAACTGTTTAAATATTGTAAATTCAAAGATTGAAGGCGCAAATCAATGCTTTCTATCTTTCTAATCCTCTCATCATCAAAATTCATTAGGATAATATTACACTTTTTTCAATCAAATTAGTATAATATTAAACTAAAATAGAAATTAATAGTATATTTGTATCCTAATAAATTCTTAAGCGAATTCCTATGAATTATAAATTGATAAAGGACATTCTTGATTTGGTACAAGAATTTGAGACAGAGAATTTCAATTATTCAGCAGATATAGAAGGTTTTAAGCAGTGGATTCAAACAAAATGTATTCAAAATCCCCTTAAAAAAGAAGAACCGAATTGGGTAGGGAAAGAGAAGGGAAGAACTCCAGAAAGTGTGATTAGTACTTCTTTGCTTCATTTAAATCGATACGCGAAAAATTACTCCAAATCAGCCATTCAAGGTTCGGAATTTTCTACGCAAGAAGATTTTATTTACCTCATTATCTTGAAATCCTTTGGCTCGATGACGAAAATGGAGTTGATTAAAAGAAACATTCACGACAAATCCGTGGGTATAAAAATCATCGATCGTTTATTGGAAAAGAAATGGATCAATCAACGCAATTCCCAATCCGATAAACGAAGTCGGATTGTCAGTATAACTTCACAAGGAGAGAAAGCATTGGATCAACAGATGAATAAAATTCGTCAGGCTTCACGCATTGTGACTGGAAATTTGAATTGGGATGAGAAAATGGAATTAATTCGACTTCTCCAAAAATTGGATGATTTTCACAATCCGATATACCATGAAAATATCGATACGTCAGAACTTATCGATGCAGTTTATACAAACTATTTAACTACAAATAATTAATCGAATTAAGAAAACAAACATCCATGCAAACTTCCCATTCAAAAATGAAAATTGCTGTCATAGGCGCAGGAATCTCCGGACTTTCAGCCTCTTCTTATCTTGCGAAAGCAGGACATGAAGTGCATGTTTTTGAAAAACACAATCAGCCAGGAGGAAGGGCAAGACAATTTACCACGGATAACGGTTTTACTTTTGACATGGGCCCGAGTTGGTATTGGATGCCCGATGTGATGGAAGGATTCTTCGTAGATTTTGGATACAAAACATCCGATTTCTTTGAATTGGTTTCTTTGGATCCACAATTTGAAATGGTTTTTTCCGATGGAAATATTTCTCTTCCGGAATCTTTGGAGGCAATGAAAGAAATGTTCGAAAGCATAGAAAAAGGAGCCGGTGAGAAATTGCAGCAATTTATGAAATCAGCCCAATTTAAATATGAAGTAGGAATGGGTGAATTTGTTCAGAAACCCTGTCGCACTTGGATAGAGTTCTTTTCTCCCAAAATCGCATCAAGTGCACTAAAATTGGATCTGTTAACCAATTTCAGAAGTTACGTTTCCAGCTATTTCTCCCATCCCAAACTTAAAACTTTGATGGAATTCCCCGTAATTTTCCTTGGAGCTTCTCCCAAGAATATTCCTGCGATGTATAGTTTGATGAATTACGGTGGTTATGGAAAAGGAACATGGTATCCGATGGGTGGATTTTACCAATTGATATTGGGAATGCAAAAAGTAGCTGAAAAACAAGGGGTTAATTTTCATTTTAACCATTCCGTAGAAAAAATAAATAGACAAGGAAAAAATGTCAGCTCTTTAATTATCAACCGTGAATACTATGAATTTGATGCCGTGGTTGCATCGTCGGACTATCATCATACTGAAACTTTGTTGAATGAAGGTGATAGAAATTATTCCGAAGAATATTGGGCTAAAAAGACATTTGCACCTTCTTGTTTGATTTATTATTTAGGAATTAACGAGAAAATCCCTAATCTTAAACATCATACTTTATTTTTTGAAAATGATTTGGATGAACACATTGATGCTATTTATGAAGATAAGAAATGGCCCGATAATCCTTTATTTTACGTGTGTTCTCCTTCGAAAACCGATCCAAATGTTGCACCCGAAGATTCGGAAAACCTATTCCTTTTGATGCCATTAGCCATTGGAATTGAAGATGACGAAGAAATTAGGGAAAAGTATTTAGTGGAAATGATGCATCGTTTGGAGAAACATACCGGCACAACCGATTTAGCATCCAAAATAGTTTTCAAAAAAAGCTATTGCGTGACTGATTTTATCAAAGATTACAATGCTTACGGTGGAAATGCGTACGGTTTGGCGAATACACTTTCTCAAACTGCTGTTTTAAAACCAAAAATTAGAAACAAAAAAATTAGTAATCTTTTTTATACTGGACAATTAACGGTTCCTGGACCGGGCGTTCCGCCTTCCATTTTATCGGGCAAAATTGTTGCAAATGAAGTGAATAAATTAAAATCGAAAAAGCATGAAACAACTATTTGATGAATTGTCTTACCAAGTAAGTAAAAGTACGACCCAAAAATACAGCACCAGTTTTTCGCTTGGAATTTTAGCACTAAAACCCAGTATCCGAAATGCGATTTATGCCATTTATGGCTATGTGCGTTTGGGCGATGAGATTGTGGATAGTTTTCATGATTACGACAAAGCTACTTTGCTTAATCGGTTTAAATCCGAAACCGATTTGGCATTGGAAGAAGGAATATCTCTGAATCCTATTATTCATTCTTTTCAAGCTACCGTTCATCAGTATAAAATTGATTATGAGTTAATTCAGAAGTTTTTGCACAGTATGGAAATGGATTTAAAACAAATTGATTACAATTCAGAATTGTACAATGAATATATTTTCGGATCAGCAGAGGTAGTAGGATTGATGTGTTTGCAAGTTTTTACACAAGGCGATAAAAAGGAATTCGAAGAATTAAAACCATATGCCATGAAATTGGGTTCGGCTTTTCAGAAAGTCAATTTCTTGCGGGATTTAAAGGATGATTATCAAACTTTGGGACGTTCCTATTTTCCGAATATTGATATGAATGTTTTTGACAATTCGGTTAAGAAAAGTATTGAAAAAGAAATCGAATTGGAGTTTGCAGAAGCGTTAATCGGCATAAAAAAACTTCCCGTATCGGCGAGATTTGGCGTATATTTAGCTTATAAATATTATATCTCTTTATTTCGTAAAATTAAAAGAATTCCGGCTGAAACGATTTTGGAGAAACGAGTTCGAATTCCAAATTCGGAAAAAGTGTATTTGACTTTTGGAAGTTATGTTCGGTACAAAACAGCGTATTTGTGATGCGTGCTGCATTCTTTATGTCATTTTCTTTAATTCTTACCATGGGTACGTTAGGACTATCTCAGAGCTTGAGTGATCTAAGAAATAATTATGTAGAAGCAGTTTCAAATAAAGAAGTGTGTGAAAAGATGATCGGTGAATTAGAAAGAAATGCAAATACATCTATTAAATTAGCCTATTTAGGAGCTTTTGAAACTATTTGGGCCAATCATGTTTCCAATCCTATTGCTAAGTTACGAACCTTTAAAAAAGGGAAGATGAAAATTGAAGAAGCTGTAAAAAAAGATAAGGACAATGTTGAAATTCGATTTATTCGTCTTTCCATTCAGAAAAACGCCCCGGGAATTTTAGGATACCGATCGAATATAAAAGAAGACGAACTTTTTTTGAAAGCGAATTTACACAAAGTCAGTTCAACACATTTAAAAACACAAATAGAAACTATTTTAGAGAAATGAAATATCAATTATATAAAGAGCAGCAGATTAATTGCGATATAGAGACAGCTTGGAGTTTTTTCTCTGATCCTAAAAATTTATCAAAGATCACACCCAAGGAAATGGACTTTGTAGTTTTGTCAGATAACGCAGACGAAGAGATTTATGAAGAGATGGTAATCGATTATACCGTTTCACCTTTATTAGGAATTCCATTGAAATGGACAACTCGAATTACGCAAGTGGATTATCTGAAAAGCTTTACAGATTTTCAAGAAAAAGGACCGTATAAATTATGGAATCATTTTCATGAATTTATACCCAATGAAAAAGGAGTTTTGGTAAAAGATACCGTGGATTATGAATTGCCTTTGGGCTTTTTAGGTAGATTGGCACATCCGATTCTTGTGAAAGGAAAATTGGAAAAGATATTTGCGTATCGTTTTCAAGTATTGGAAGAGAAGTTTAATAAATAAAATATAGGCTATGAATTTATTGCTAATTCCGATTGTTTTTATATTAATGGAAGGCGCCACGTGGCTGATTCATAAATATGTGATGCATGGTTTTTTATGGGTTTTGCACCGTGACCATCATGATCATAGGTCAGAAGGTCATTTCGAGAAAAACGATTATTTCTTTGTGATTTTTGCAATTCCTGCCATTGTGCTTATGTATTTTGGAGCTTTGCAGAATTACAATTATCTGTTTTATATCGGATTAAGCATTACACTTTATGGAATGGCTTATTTCTTTGTTCATGATGTTTTCATTCATCAACGAATTAAATTTCTCACCCATACTAAAAGCCCCTATTTATTGGCTTTGCGACGTGCACACAAACAACATCATAAACATTTGGGAAAAGAGGATGGTGAATGCTTTGGCTTTCTATACGTTCCTCAAAAGTATTTTAAAATGTTTTTAAAAAAGAGTAGGATATGAAGTCCTTGACTTATTTAGCGGTGCTTTTCTTTGCGATAATCATTTGTTTTATTGCTTCCTATGACAAACGGATTCAATTTCATAAACATTTTATATCGTATTTAAAAGCGGCTACGATCGTTGCCATTCCTTTTATAGCTTGGGATATCTGGTTCACTTCCCTTGGTGTTTGGTGGTTCAATACCGATTATACTTTGGGATTGGTGATTGCCGGTTTGCCTTTGGAAGAATGGTTGTTTTTCTTTTGCATTCCCTTCAGCTGTCTTTTCACGTATTATTGCGTAGATAAATTCTTCAAACTCGATTGGGTCGACGGATTTAATAACCTCATAGTCTTTGCGAGTATCGTTGTTCTTGCGGTAGTGGGATTACTTCACACGGACAAAATTTACACTTTAGTTACTGCAATTATTACCATTGGTACACTTATTTACTTGCATTTTATAGCAAAAACTCCGTGGATTGGTAGAGCCTCCTTATTATTTACGATCTTGATGATTGGATTTTTTCTAGTAAATGGAGTTCTGACAGGAACCGGATTGGATTCACCCATTGTAAATTACAATCCCAAAGATTTTATGGGAATTCGAATGTTAACTATTCCTGTTGAAGATGCTGTGTACGGATATAGTCAATTTTTATGGGTCATTTATTTCTTTAAGAAATTTCAAAAAACAAATTAATATGAAAACCAAAACCATCATCGCAACACTTATTCCGGCTGTACTTATCGGTTTGTTATCCTCGTGTTCAACCCTTCCACCCAAAGCTAAACCCGTTACTGATTTTGAGTTGAAAAATTATTTGGGATTGTGGTATGAAATCGCTCGGATTGATTTTCGGTTTGAGAAAAATTTAAACAATACTTCCGCACAATATTCTTTGGATGACAAAGGAAATGTAAAGGTTTTAAATAGTGGATTCAATTATGTAGAAAGCAAATGGACGTCAGCAACCGGAAAAGCGAAATTTAAGGGAGACACAAATGTGGCTGCTTTGAAAGTAAGTTTCTTTGGACCTTTTTATTCGGGGTATAATGTGATTGCGTTGGATAAAGAGTATAAATACGCTTTGGTCGCTGGAAAAGATTTAGATTTATTGTGGATTCTGTCGCGCGAGCAAACCATTCCAGACGATATTAAAGCAGACTATCTCGAAATCGCGAAAGAAGTGGGCTATGACACTTCCCGTTTGATTTGGGTTGAGCATAACAAAGACGACAATCCATTTATTGATGAAAGATAAAGTATCTGTTTTTTGGTTTCGAAGAGATTTACGGTTGGAAGATAATGTAGGTTTGACCCAAGCTTTGCAAAGTGGTTTTCCCGTTTTACCGATTTTTATTTTTGATGAAACTATTCTCACTAATTTAGAAGATAAATCCGACCGAAGAGTGGATTACATCCATCAAGCTTTGTGTTCCATTGACACCGAATTAAAAAAACATCAATCCGGTTTAACTACTTTTTATGGAAATCCTTTTTCAATTTTTAAATCCTTAGTAAAAAAGTATGATGTTCAAGGTGTTTTCTGCAACCGTGATTACGAGCCCCAAGCTATTGAAAGGGACAAGGCGATTTATGAGTTTGTAAAGGAAAGGGGAATTGATTTCAAAGCGTTTAAAGATCAAGTTATTTTTGACCGAAAAGAGATTCTCAAAAACGATGGAACGCCTTATACCGTTTATACCTATTATGCCAAAAAGTGGAAAGAGAAATTGGAATCCAAGCCTATTGTAGCATCCAAACCGGATTTATTTCACTTTTTGACCTATAAATCTTCAGCGACTCATACTTTGGAAGAAATTGGATTTCTGAAAACCGATATGGAGTTTGAAAACCCAAAATTGGATCCCGAAATCATTGACGAATACGATAAATACCGCGATTTTCCTGCCATGCAACGAACAACTCAATTGGGAATTGCACTTCGTTTTGGATCGATAAGTATCCGAAAGTGCGTGATTTATGCCAAAGCACACAATGAAGTTTGGCTTTCCGAATTGATTTGGCGTGAATTTTTCATGCAGATCTTGTATCATTTCCCACAGGTTGTAAATCAATCCTTTAAAAAGAAATACGATTTTATTCAGTGGAGAAATGACGAAGATGAATTTGAATTATGGTGTCAAGGAAAAACAGGTTATCCCATTGTGGATGCAGGAATGCGTCAACTGAACGAAACCGGTTTTATGCACAATCGTGTTCGAATGGTGGTCGCCAGTTTTTTATGCAAACATCTTTTGATTGATTGGCGCTGGGGAGAAGCTTATTTCGCACAGAAACTAAACGATTATGATTTATCTGCTAACAACGGAAATTGGCAATGGGCAGCAGGAACTGGCTGTGATGCTGCACCTTATTTTCGAGTATTTAATCCGATGACGCAAACCGAGCGATTCGATATAAAATTAGCATATATAAAAAAATGGGTTTCTGATTTTGGAAAAGATACATATCCACAACCTATGGTTGACCATAAATTCGCTAGAGAAAGAGCATTGGCAGTTTATAAATCCGGTTTGAATTCCGCTTTTGAATAGAAAACGAACAATGAAATAGCAAAGCGAATGAGGTCTAAATTATAGCAAGTCAAAGAGTTAAGTTCAATTGCATTTTGCTTTTGGCTCTAAATTTAAAAATTTCCTAAAAATCACTTGCTGTATTAACATAAAAGGCTAAATTTGCACCACTAAAATAGTAAGGTCGCGTAGCTCAGCTGGATAGAGCATCTGCCTTCTAAGCAGACGGTCACAGGTTCGAATCCTGTCGCGATCACACAAGAAATGAAAGGGTTACAGAAATGTAACCCTTTTTTGTTTTTTATTTATCTACTTTCCATTTTCATCTTTTTCCACAACTAGAATCGGTGACATGGATTTATTATAATGGAATATTGTCTATTTTTGATGGGATTTCACTTTGAAAAACTTCTTATTTTTTTTGTTTAAAAATTTAAAGGAAATTTGCATGATTTTTTTGAAGATATGATGAAGAATGAAATGTTGAAGGGAGCAATTCTAGTAGGTATAGGCGCCAGCATTTATGGAATGTTGGCAACGGTGGTGAAATTGGCATATAACCAAGGTTTTACAACGGCGGAAGTAACCACTTCTCAATTTATAATCGGCTTTTCGGGATTGTTGCTTTTGAACGCCATTCAAACCAAACAGTCTAAAAAAGAATTGCCGAAACCTTCTAAAAAAGATGTTTTTCAATTGTTAGCAGCGGGAAGTTCGTTGGGACTGACGAGTTTATTTTATTATTTATCGGTTCAATTCATCGACGTTTCCATAGCGATTGTGATGTTGATGCAATCGGTTTGGATTGGAATTGGAATTGAAAGTGTGATTCATCGTCAATTCCCAAATTCTCGAAAAATCATTGCTAGCCTAGTCATCCTATTTGGAACTTTATTGGCAACGAACGCATTGGTGTCGAAAGTAGATTTGGATTGGAGAGGGCTCTTATTTGGGATGTTGGCAGCGATGTCTTTTGCGACCACCATGTTTGCATCCAACCGAATTGCAAACCATTTGCCTGTATTACGCAAAAGTTTCTTAATGGTTTCAGGCGGGATGGTTGTGGTTTTAAGTTTTTTGATTTTTGCTCAAGTTGGACCGTTTTACTTCGGAACTTCTCCAACATCGGTAGTAGAAGCACGCGCTTTTGATTTTTCAATATTTTGGAAATACGGGTTATTCTTAGCCGCTTTTGGAACCATACTTCCACCGATTTTATTGAATTTAGGATTTCCAAAAACAGGATTGGGTTTGGGGAGTATCATTTCCTCTTTGGAATTGCCCGTTTCGGTGACCATGGCTTTTGTGCTTTTAAATGAACAGGTTTCTTTACTTCAATGGAGTGGAATTCTTTTGATTCTTGTTGCCATCGTTTATATGAACTTAAATTCCATTCGTAAACCATCTGAAATTTAATTAATTTTTATTTCGAATTTCAGACTTTTGGTAATTGTGGGTAATGGAATCTTTGGCTGTTCGATGGTAAATATAAGTAGGCAAATCGGTTTTTAGAATGCGCATATTATTTTCAACGGCTCTATCAAATAATTCAGAATCTGTGCCCAAAGGAATGTCTTTAAACCCTTCGAGACTTTGAATACAGGAATTACGAATAAAAAAAGTCCCCCCAATTATACATTCCGATAAATGAATGAGTTGTTCGGTATTGTTTTTATCTGGGACATATTCATCGCCAATAATCTGAACGCCACCATGTAATAAATCGATTTCGGGATGTTTTTTTAGGATTTGATCTCTTTTTTCTAAATGCCCTATTTCAAACGCATCATCCGAATCCAAAAACGTAATATATTCTCCTTTGGCCAATTCCACGCCTTTGTTTTTCGCCTTTGCTTCTCCTTGATTGTTTTGTTTGTGATAACGAAAACGCGTATCGGATGCCAAATAGGACGAAATAATTTCATCGGTCTCATCCGTACTTCCATCGTTGACAATAACTGCTTCCCAGTGTTGAAACCGTTGATTGAGCAAAGAATTCAAAGCTCTTTCCAAAAGAGTTGCGCGATTGTAGGTTGTTATAATGATTGAAAATCGAGGAGCCATAAAATTATAAATAAACATGATTTTTATAAATTTAAGACTTTATTATAAAAATAGAAGGATTGTAAACTTTTGTTTTCAATCCTTCTATCAACCAGGTTAGAAAAACAAGACCTGTAATTGTATGTGAGGCAAAACTTTGTTTGGCTTTTAAATTGATTTCTGAAGTGGCCAATTTGGTTAAATCCTTGTCACATTTCTTTTCTTCTCCCAATGTTTCTTTCAATAAGGCTAGAGTTTCCTTTTCACCTAGCAGCTTCGCATACGTTGCCATTGTACCATACGAAGCAATTTCATAGTGTTCTACTTTTTGGGCCGCAGCTATAATAGCAGCATCGCGAATCGCACCAGGTTCGGTTTTTTTCAAAATATCTTCTGCTTCTTTTAAAAGTCCATCCATGGCTTCACATTTTACTGCTTCTGCTTTTTCATTCATTGCTTTGAATGCTTTTTCCAAACGCGTAACCTGACCTTCGGTTTCGTCCAAATGAGAAGCAATTGCATCTTTCAATTTCTTCGAAGTTGCATTTTTCTGCATTTTGGGTAGATTTTTTACCAAGGCTTTTTCCGCCCAATACAAATCTTTTAAACCATCTACTAAAAATTCTCGTAAATTTTCAGCTGCATCTTTTTTTGGTTTTACTTTTTGGGTTGTTGTTGACTTTGCCATTTTATTTGAGTTTTAATTGAACACGATAAACATGACAATTATCATGCCGATTGAAAATGATTTTTAAGATAATACATACTTAATCGTTGATGAATTTATAAATAAAAGAGGTTTTCACCCTTTCGATAAGGGGAAATACAGTATCAAATCAAATTCATAAACTCTCAAATTTGTAGTATAAATTTAAAAACACGAATTATGAAAAATTCTAAAACTACCCCAAAACAGAATTTAAACGCAAAGTTTACCCAACTTTTGTTTGTGCTTGCTTTTTCTCTCTTTATAGGAAGTTGCAACGATGATGATCAACCAGACATGGAGCCGGAGGCGACATGTGATACTAGTCTTTCAGCCTTCGATCAATTGTATATGAATGAATTAAGTATCCATTCGTATTATGAAGATGAGGTGACCATGGATTTATCGGTTCATGCGTATTCATTTACAGTAAGTTCCGATAAAGTGCTTTGTAAAATTGGATACCAAGCGCAACCGAGTTTAGTAACCGATTATGAAATCCGAATCATTGATGTGACCAATGGAAACAATTTGGTTTATTCCTCCAACCATACTTTTTCAGAAATAACGACTTCGTATGAAGATGTGGGCGGTGTTCCTCTTCAAGCCAATGTGGAATATCAAATTGAAAGAGAATACGACCCCGGAAATTTCACAACCCAAACCATTGGTCGACTTATGTCTTCGAATGACTACTTAAACCCTCTTTCCTTCCCTATGGTATACGGTGATTTAACCATTACAGGTTCAGTGTTTTATGGTTATGGTGGACCTATTACGGATACTTATTTACCGTATATCGACTTGGTTTTTGAGAATTAAATTTCCCATTCATTTTTTCATTATCAAGAATGAAAAAGAGCTACCCTGGAAAGGATAGCTCTTTTTCTATTTTAGAAAGCTTGGAATTTAAAGATCAACCAAAACCCATTCTCCGTTTTCAATTAGAGGTTGTGCTTGTTTGAATTTCATTTCTTGCTTTTCACCTGTGTTTACATTTCGAATAGCTACTTTATCGTTTCTTCCGATTTTCACAACGGTTCGAGGAGCGGTTACTTCCGGTCGGGGTGAAGGCGAATTGGTAGAAGTAGAAGAAGATTGATTGAAATAATTATCTCCTGAATTGCTTTTACTGTTTTCATCCGCACCTCTGTTGGTTTGAACTTGCTCTTCTTTTTGTTGACGTGCATGTTGAATTTGCTCTGGATCGGGTGTAGGTAATTCTCCTTTGAACAAGAATGATATAATTTCTTTATTCACTCGGTCAAGCATTCTTTGGAATACAAAGAAGGATTCTTGTTTGTAAATTACCAATGGATCTTTTTGCTCATACACCGCATTCTGAACCGAACGACGTAAGTCATCGACATCACGTAAATGCTCTTTCCAGTGCTCATCAATTAGACTTAAAATAATTCCTTTCTCAAAGTCCTTCAATAGTTTAACACCTTTTGAATCATAGGATTCTTTGATGTCCGTCACCACCATCAACGTACGGATTCCGTCTGTAAATGGAACTTGAATTCGGCTGTAATTATTGGCTGGGTTTTCATAGACACTCGCAATAATTGGGAATGCTTTTTCCGCCTGAAGTTCTATATGTTTTTGATAATCAAGAATAGCTGCATCATACACTTTGGTTGTTAAATCATGTGCGGATGTAGATTTAAATTCAGATTCTTTTACAGGAGAATCCATAGTAAAGAACTTGATTAAGTCAAATTCAAATTGTTTAAAGTTTTCATTGTTTTTTGCTTCCGCAACAATAGAGGCAGAGGTATCGTAAATCATATTCGCGATATCCACATCCAAACGTTCGCCAAACAATGCGTTCTTTCTTCGTTTGTAAATAACTTCACGTTGTTTATTCATTACGTCATCATATTCTAACAAACGCTTACGAATACCAAAGTTATTTTCTTCCACTTTTCTTTGCGCTCTTTCAATGGATTTTGAAATCATGGAATGTTGAATCATATCTCCGTCCTTATGACCCATTTTGTCCATCAGTTTGGAAATCCGTTCGGATCCAAATAAACGCATCAAGTTATCTTCCAAAGAAACATAGAACAACGAACTTCCAGGATCACCTTGTCGTCCGGCACGACCTCTTAACTGACGGTCAACACGACGCGAGTCATGACGCTCTGTTCCTACAATGGCTAGACCACCTGCTTCTTTTACTTCTTTTGAAATCTTAATGTCGGTACCCCGACCGGCCATGTTGGTAGCAATAGTTACTACGCCTGCCGTTCCCGCTTCGGTAACGATATCGGCTTCTTTTTTATGCATTTTCGCGTTCAACACGTTGTGCGGAATTTTTCTCATTTGCAAAGCACGGCTCAATAATTCGGAGGTCTCAACATTGGTTGTACCCACCAAAACGGGGCGTCCTTGGTTTTGAGATAAATCAACTACATCTTCAATAACTGCATTGAATTTCTCGCGGTTTGTTTTGTAAACTTTGTCTTGCAAATCATGACGAGCCAACGGTCGGTTGGTCGGAATGCTTACTACATCCAATTTGTAGATTTCCCAGAATTCACCTGCTTCCGTTTCTGCAGTTCCGGTCATACCTGCCAACTTGTTGTACATTCTAAAGTAATTCTGAAGAGTAACGGTTGCGAAAGTTTGAGTTGCTGCTTCAATCTTCACATTTTCCTTCGCCTCAATCGCTTGGTGTAATCCATCTGAATAACGACGACCGTCCATGATACGTCCGGTTTGTTCGTCCACAATTTTCACTTGACTGTCCATGACCACATACTCCACATCTTTTTCAAATAGGGTATAGGCTTTTAACAATTGAGTCAGGGTATGAATTCGTTCGGATTTTATGGAGAAATCACGAAAGAATTCTTCTTTTGCTTGATACTCTTCTTCTTTGGGAAGGTTTTGATTTTCAATTTCGGCTAGAACCGTTCCCACATCTTGAAGGATAAAGAAATCGGCATCTTCCATTCCTTGTGAAATATATTCAATTCCACGATCCGTTAAATCAACTTGGTTGTTTTTTTCATCGATAGAAAAATACAGATGCTGATCAACTTCGGGCATTTCACGGTTATTATCCGCTATATAATGTGCTTCTGTTTTTTGTAATTGGGTACGAATTCCTTCTTGACTCAAGAATTTAATAAGTGGTTTGTATTTGGGTAAACCACGGAATACCTGATACAGATAAAATCCACCGTCTTTTTTATTTCCTTCTTCAAAAAGCTTTTTGGCTTGATTCAAAGTTTTTCCTAATTGTTCTCTTTGAACATTGTAAAGATTTTCAACCTTGGGTCTAAGGGTATCAAATTCCTGACGGTCTCCTTGAGGAACCGGTCCTGATATAATTAAAGGGGTTCGTGCATCATCGATCAATACGGAATCCACCTCATCGACAATCGCAAAGTTTAATTCTTGTTGAACCAAACTGTCGGGGGAATTTGACATGTTGTCACGCAGGTAGTCAAAGCCAAATTCATTGTTGGTTCCGTATACGATGTCACATTTATAGGCTTGTTTTCTTCCTTCTGAATTCGGTTGATGGTTATCGATACAATCGATACTCAAACCATGGAATTGAAAAATAGGCGCCATCCAAGCGGAGTCACGTTTTGCAAGGTAGTCGTTTACGGTAACCAAGTGTACGCCACGACCTGTTAAAGCATTTAAGTAAACCGGTAAAGTTGCAACCAATGTTTTTCCTTCACCCGTTTGCATTTCTGCAATTTTACCTTGATGCAGTGCCGTTCCACCGATTAACTGGACATCGTAATGAACCATGTCCCATATCACTTCTTTTCCGGCGGCATCCCATCTGTTTTTCCAGATAGCTTTCTCTTGGTCAATCAATTCTACATAATTCTTAGTAGCTGATAATTCACGATCAAACGGAGTAGCTGTAACTTCGATTTCGGGATTATTTACAAAACGTTTTGCAGTTTCTTTTACAACAGCAAAGGCTTCGGGAAGAATTTCAGAAAGAACTTTTTCTTCAATTTCGTAACATTCTTTGTTGATTTTGTCAATCTGCTCAAAAATAACTTCCTTCTGGTCAAAATCTTTCGTCTCTTCGGCTTGCGTTTTTAATTTCGCAATTTCCTCTTTTAAAGATTGGGTAGCTTGTACTAATTTCGCCTTGAATTCAGCTGTTTTTCCACGCAATTCATCATGGGATAAAGTTTCAATTTGCTTTTCAGCTTGCAACGTTTTATCCGCGTATTTCTGTAGTTCTTTTACGTCTTTTTTATTTTTATCTCCTAAAAAACCTCTTAATACTTTTTCAATTATACTGTCCATAATTTATTTTTTTCTTCCACAACGCAGTTAAGCAGAGTAGGCTTATAAGCTTTCGTTGATGAAAGGGGTGTTTTATATTTTAATAATTTAAATGAAAAAAGCCCATGGAAGGGCTTTCATTTTTAATATTCATCTTCGTTCCATAGGAAGTCATCATCGGTCGGATAGTCAGACCAAATTTCCTCAATACTTTCGTACGAATCTCCTTCGTCTTCAATCGACTGCAAATTCTCTACTACTTCCAAAGGAGCACCTGTACGAATTGCGTAATCGATTAATTCGTCTTTTGTTGCTGGCCAAGGCGCATCACTTAAATAAGATGCTAGTTCTAAAGTCCAATACATAGTTTAACTTTATATAAGGTTATTTTATTTTCTCTAATTTACTGATTTATTCAGTACGCTTGTCGGAATCAAAAAATTTGCCAAAATTCATTCTGTCAGCATTTAATCTGATTTTACTATTTTTGCAAATGTATTGAAAATAATGAGAAATAGTATAACGAATTTATTCAACATCAAATTCCCTATAATTCAAGGGGGTATGATTTGGAACAGTGGATGGAGATTGGCTTCTGCAGTAAGTAACGAAGGAGGCCTGGGTTTATTGGGTGCCGGAAGTATGTATCCCGACGTTTTAAAAGAACACATCATCAAGTGCAAACAAGCTACAGATAAGCCTTTCGGAGTAAATCTTCCCATGCTTTATCCCGATATTGAACAGCACATTGAAACCATCTTAGAACACAAAGTCCCCATTGTTTTCACCTCCGCAGGAAATCCCAAAACATGGACAGAAACACTGAAAAAGGAAGGAGTTACAGTTGTTCATGTTGTGAGTAGTGCGAAGTTTGGATTGAAAGCTCAAGAAGCGGGCGTAGATGCAATCGTGGCTGAAGGCTTTGAGGCCGGTGGACATAATGGCAGAGAAGAAACTACGACTTTTTGTCTGATTCCTGACGTGAGACGAAAAGTGAATCTTCCACTTATTGCTGCGGGAGGAATTGCAACCGGAAGTCAAGTTATAGCAGCCATGGTTTTAGGAGCCGATGCCGTACAAATGGGATCTCGTTTTGCAGCTACTCTTGAATCTTCGTCCCATGAATTATTTAAGAACGAAATTGTAAAGGCCGATGAAGGAAGTACAGTTTTAACTTTAAAAGAATTGGCACCCGTTCGATTGATGAAAAATCAATTTTATCAAGAAGTCCAAAAAGCCTATCAAAATTGTGCAACCCAAGACGAATTAAAAGAAATCTTAGGAAGAGCAAGAGCAAAAAAAGGAATGTTCGAAGGAGATTTAGTCAATGGAGAGCTGGAGATAGGCCAAGTGTCGGTTTTAATCGATGAAATAAAATCTGTAAAAAATGTTTTCGAAGATTTGGAAAATGAAATTAAAAGTTTATCTTTGGAAAAGTATTTAACTTATTTTTAACATAAAGGCGAAAAATTAGAAAAAACAATTCTACAAAACAACTACCAACCCCTGTGAAATTGCCTTAAGAATCTTCCATTTAACCCCAACACCTTTGAATTAATCTTTGTAATTCTACAGAGAAGCAAGCATTCGTTTACACATAATTTTTAGGAGTAACCAATCCTACAATACTTTTGAAATTTCTGATTTTTTTCAGAAGCAGTAACCTACACCTATGCGAAGTTGATATGCTTTTTATAATTCAACCCTACCCATGAATTGCTGCTAAGCGTTTTTTATAAAACCTTACGACCAAACTTTTGAAGAAAGCGGAAAGCCATAAATAGAGTTTTTCAATCAAAAGTGTATTACTATGTTGCGTTATTTATTAGTATTAATTTTTAGTTTTTCTTTTGTCTCGGCACAAGACTATTTGCGGGCTCCCAACTCATATGTTTATGATGTTGACTATGCAGCGCTTAATAATTTCGGAGGGTTAACAATTCCTGTTAAAAAAGCCTATCAAGTGTGGGCGGATAATTCAGGGTTTTTACAATCTCCCATTCCATCTGGATCTCAATCAGCAGCAGTTTATTGGGAGGATGTACCGGGTTTAATTCGCTCGGTCTCTATTTCTGGCTCAGGGGAAAATGCGTCCATCAAAGTGGCAGTAAATCCTGGAAAAGGAAAAGGAAATGCACTGATTTCTCTTCATGTAGGATCTGCAGCCAATTCCTCAGATCCTATTTTCTGGACATGGCATGTTTGGGTAACCGATGATCCAACCGATGGATATGAATATTCAAAAGGTTTTGAGACGGACTTAGCGATGGACCGTTTCAATCCAATTCATATGGATCGAAACTTGGGAGCGGTCAATGCGCATTTCTTAGGAAATAACTGGCATAAATCAAGTGGACTCTTATTTCAATGGGGTAGAAAAGACCCCTTTCCACCTTTGTTACATAAAGACAGAAGTTATTATGAGCTGAATGGTGTTGCAGGTCCCATGACAGATCAAGATGTGAATTCTGCAAATAATCTTCATTATAAAATGAAACCAAGACCTTCATCCGACGAAGGAACCAATATCAAACATGCCATTCAGAATCCACTGGATTATATGATTGATCCACAAGGTACAGGAACCTGGTTTTCAGAAAAAGCATACAAAACCACTACACCTTTAATCGCTTGGGATTTATGGAGCGACAATACAAAAGGAGGAAATTCAAATGCAAACAGCTCGAATCCAGATATTTCAAATGACAGTAAATCCTACGAACTAAAGTCAGTCTATGACCCTTGTCCAGGCGGATGGCGTGTTGTTTCAAACTATGGACGAGAAGCGTCAAATAACAACCTTTCACCCTATGGAAGAGGAGGCGGAGGAAATGACGATATGTATAATGCATGGTCAGAAGGACAAGGTTTTTATTTGGATCCCGCAATTAATGGTGGAAAACCAAATAGTAGAATTCTTCATACCGTTGAGAATCCGGTTTTATCTGGACTGAAAGTGTATCCGAAATTAGGTTTTGACTTTAGTGAAGTGAATAACCGAGATTTGGGATTGATTCCTGTGAGTGGACGTTTTGTATTGTACAAAACCAATGGAATCTTTACAAATTCAAAATACCAAGATGAATTGGCAGATGGTGGATTTTGGTCCGCTACGTATGGATCTTCACATCCTAGATTTGCGTATTTTGTAGCAGATGCTGACCAACCGGATAATGGAGTTGGTCGTTATTCCATCGGTATTAACCAAATTGAATATAGTTCAACAGGTCAGAATATTCGTTGTATCAAAGATCCAAACGAAGATTTAATCGGTTACTTTGGGACCAATTACATTCAAACTTCAGAATATGCGATTTATAGAGACGGTTTAAATAACCCGAACAGTTATTTGATTGAAAATTCAAGTCAAATCCTAGAAATTCCGGTGAATAAAGCTTTTTCGGTTTACAATCAGTATTTTTCTGAGAATGGACAAATGCTTCCATCCGATGATTTAAAAGTAAATGTGCTTTGGACGACCAATAAAAACTTGATTGATAAAATCACTTTGATTCCAGCGGGTGATGCAAAGAATTCAAAGATTAAAGTTGAATTCAAACCCAATCAATATGGAAATGCTGTAGTTTCTTTACACAATGGAAGTATTAACAATCCCGTTTATTGGAGCTGGCATATTTGGACACCCACGACCAAGATTGAGACTTTGACGTATACCACGGAAGATGTAATTCCAGCGGAGTTTCATATTGTGAACCCTACAAAGAGTAAATTCCCACCTTTGACAACGGAATTTATGGATCGGAATCTAGGAGCGATTGAAAGTTTTCCAAGTGTTTCCAACCCAAGTTCACCTACGCAAGAAGAAATAAATCAAATCAAAGAATCGGGAGGATTTCATTTCCAATGGGGAAGAAAAGATCCGATTCCAAGTTTCCAAAAAGTAGGAAGTACGGAGACTTACGATGTTTACAAAGGGATTTCCATAAATAGTGCGGGTGAAGTAAATTATCAAACCATTACATCCGCAGATTACGATTCGTTTTATACCGAGGAATATGCAAATTATGCATCCATGGCAGGCGTTCAAAATTCGGATAGTAAACATAGCAATGCAACCAAAGTTTTAAAATATGCAGCAGAGAATCCGATGACTTTCCTATATCATGGCGGTCAAGGAACATCGTACACTGCGCCAAATGCGATTGATGAGTCGAACATCCGAGACTGGGTTTCAAACTCGGTAGGGACAGATGGTGAGCGCTCTTTGCTTTCTGAACGTTGGGGACATGCAAGCAATAAATCACCCTTTGATCCGTGTCCAGATGGATGGAGAGTTCCGGACTATTCCATTGTATTATTAAAAACTTCGGGAAAAGGAACTTCACCTTGGTATTTCGGAAACAACGGTTCCAATGGAATTGACCAAAGAGATTACTACAAAGCGGAAGAGCACTACGGTGGAAAAAACGTGAAAGTAGGTTCTACATTTGCAGGTTGGAATTTTGATAACGAAGATTTCGCCATTGGAAATTTCCCAAGAACCGGAACAAGAGGTGAATTAGGTGGAGCAGAAATTTCTCCAACTACTGGCGTTTGGACTGCAGCATTGAGTGATTATATGATCGGCTATGGATTGGGAATGCAAATGAACAAAGAGAATTACGTACGTACAGGAACAGGTGTTTATCCTCAAGCAGGAATGAATGTTCGTTGCGCGAAAGATGAGCCGAGATATACAGCCGGTGAGAATCTCTTGGCAAATGAAGAGATTTACATTACCGATGATGAAGTTCTGATGGTTTATCCAAATCCAGTCAAAGATTTCCTTCATATTCAATCCGATGAAAAATTCACCTATGCGATTTTTGACTTAAACGGAAGTTTAATGTCCGAAGGAAATGTTCAGAATCAGCGTATTGACTTTAATTCCCTTCCCAAAGGAATTTATATTTTAATTCTAAACAACCAATTGGTAAAAAAAATAATTAAGAATTAACCAGTCTAAGTTGTCGCTCATAACTCTAACCAAGTTTAAGCTCTATCCAATTTAGACCTTAATGAGTCGGGGAAATTTATTTCCCCGATTTTTTGGTTTTAAAAGAAGGATTTCAGTTTTTCAGTTTTCAATTCTTTGTAATCAGAAACCACAATATTTGCCAACGAATAATCTTGCAATTCTGTGTTTCCACCTTTGTATCCCGCGCAGAAAATAGACGCACTGTGCGCCGCTTTGATTCCATTGGTTGAATCTTCAATCACCATGCAATTCGCCTTGTTTTCATTCGCCATTTCTGCTGCTCGAATGAAAATTTCAGGATGAGGTTTGGATGCTTTTAAATCTTCACCGCTTATGCGATCGATGAAAAATGAATCCAACTTAAACTTCTCAAAAACCATATTGATGGTCGTGTGAGAGGCCGAAGAGGCAAGAACCATCTTCACTCCATGTTCGTAGTAATGTTCGATTAATTCTTTCACTCCTGGAATTAAATCGAAGTCGGAATCCGAATAAAATAATTCCTTGAAGTGTTTTCTTTTTACTTGAAACAAGGATTCAATCGGTGCATTCAATTGAAACGTATCAATGACGTGAGTACAAACTTTATGCGTTGTTGCACCTGCAAAAGTCGCGTACAATTCGTCCGAAACATCCACTCCAAAATCTTCAAACATTTTGAAATAAGCTTTTCTATGAAGGGGTTCCGTATCGACAATCACTCCATCCATATCAAATAAAACAGCATTCAAAGGCATCTCTCTAATTTTCTGTAAAGATAAGTCTATATAATTTTAAACGATATGCTTATCTTTGAGATTCATTCACTTTTTATTTTTGGGAAATATGGGGAAATATGTATTCTTTTTGTTGGTATTCAGTTCCACATTTTGTTGGGCACAAACGGTGTACAAAACACCTTCCGGAGAAAAATACCATACCTCAACCTGTAGATATGTGAAAAATGTCTCGGAATCAATGCGCATTTCCCAAGCGAAAGGAAAAGGATTATCGCCCTGTTCGCAGTGCAACCCAAATTCTTCAAACACCTATAAATCTTCGAATTCAAGTTCTTCCGGATTAGGAATTAAATCCGGAGAAGCCCAAGGCAAAACCACCTATGCTACTCAATGCAAAGGATGGACAAAAAAGAAAGTTCGATGTAAAAACACAACCAAAAATAAAAATGGATATTGTCACCACCACGAATCTTAAATATCCGTTTTCTAACTTACTTTTTTGGCTTCATAATCACTTTCATTCCCCAAACGATCAACCGACTGAATTGCGATTGCATTCAATTTATTTCCGTTCTTCTCTTTCTTAATTTCTTTGGTTGAAATTACTGATTCCAGAATTTCGGTTTCCCACGTATCGCCGTATTGCACATAAAGAACCCAATGCATAATGTTTTCATTGGGATTGCAACTCCATTTTGCTTTGACGTAATTTGAATCCGATGTAACTGTTAAACTCGGTTTTCCCGTAACAAGGGGTTTTAGCCACGGTGATTTCGGAACCAATGCTTTTTCTTTGTAAGGACCCGTTTTCAACGAATGAAGCATATTCAAATTTAAGCCTGCCATACTGTAATGCACAACGCCTGTACTGTTTGGAACAACTTCACGCGTCAATTGAATTTGTCGAAGAATCTCCGCCGGTTTATCCGCCGCTTTGATTTCTACCGTATTCAATCCCGGCCATAAATGTCTTTTGTAGGTGTTTTCAGATTCCCACCACGTTAACAAGGACTTGAAACCTTGTCGTGGCGCATCCACAGGCCAATACAATTGCGGAGTGAAATAATCAATCCATCCTTTGTTCAACCACAATTTCGCGTCGGCATACAATTCATCGTACTGAGACATTCCTGCTACGCCATGAGGAACACCGGATTTCCAAATTCCAAACGGACTGATTCCAAATTTTACCCAATTTTTCTCCGCTTTTATTTCGGAATAAATGCGTTCAATAAATAGGTTCACATTTTCTCTTCGCCAATCTGCACGAGAAAGTTTTCCACCCGATTTCAAATACGCATTCCAGGAATCATTGTCTGGAAAATCAGCACCTCCATTGTAGGAAGCATACGGATAGAAATAGTCATCGAAATGTACTCCATCAACATCGTATCGTTCCACTAAGTCTTTAACTACTTTACTTACATGGTCTTGGGTTGATTTTTTAGCGGGGTCAAACCAATACATTCCGTTTTTTAGGCGCACGATTTCATTTGGCATTTTGTTTACCATGGAGGAAGATCTCACACTGCCACCGTTTGTATGATGCGCTCTGTATGGATTTAACCATGCATGAAATTCAATTCCACGAAGGTGAGATTCCGAAATCCAATATTCCAATGGATCGTAAAAAGGATACGGTGCTTTTCCGATTTCTCCCGTTAAAAAAATGGACCACGGTTCCAAGGTACTTGGATAAAGCGCATCGGCTGACGGACGTACTTGCAAAATCACTGCATTGAAATTATTTTCTTTCAACATATCCAAAATCGCAGACGCTTCTGCTTTTTGTTGTTCTACGGACAATCCACGTTTGGAAGGCCAGTTTATATTTGCAACCGACGCAATCCATGCCGCTCGGAATTCACGATTCAATTTCGGAAGATGAACTATCAGCTTGGTTTCTTCGGCTTTTTTCTCCACTTTCGTATTATTTTGACGAACAGGCGTTTCGATTTTTGGTTCAGTCGTTTTTGTCGCTTCTTTTTCTGCGGGTATCGACTTTGGTGTTGTAGTATCCTTCACCGGTGTGCGGGTTTCGGTAGTTCGTACACCTTGATTTCGTGTTCGATCTCGGGTGCGATCTTGGGTTGCACACGATAGAAATGTCGAAAGGATAATCCCCGACAAAAGCAGTAGTTTAAAATTCCGTAAATTCATAACAGCAAAAATAGTTCAATTACACTTAGACTAACGAAAATATAGCCTTAAAATTATTTAAAAATTAGAAACGAATTGTTAATTTAAATGAATTGTAAATTATTGGTAATGAGAAATTTAATTAGTGGGATTTGATTTTTTGAATGCAAACCTCTCTTTGGAACTTTTAAAAAGTGGATTTTTCTTGTTCGCTATCCAAAATGAAAATACCTTTGAGTAACAAATTTTTATGAAAAATTCTAAAAATGAAATAAATTATTTAAATCCTTGAAATATGATACTTCCCGAAAATGAATGCCCTGAATTTTTTATTCCTTTATTGCAATTAGTAGAAGAAGATTTTTTGGCTGAATTAATCCATCAATTGGAAACATATACTCAATTCATTCAAGAAATTCCCCAAGAAAAACAGTTATATAAATACGCTGAAAATAAATGGACGGTCAAAGAAGTGGTCGGGCATTCCACGGATACCGAACGAATTAAGTCAACCGTTGCGCTTCGAATTGCACGAAATGACAAAGCGCCCCTTCCCAGTTTTAATGAAGATGAATTTGTTTTGGCTACCGATTTTAATTCGAGAGAAATGAGTGATTTAATCGATGAATTCATCGCCGTTCGTAAAAGTACAATTGCTTTTGCAAAATCGCTAAATGACGAAGAATTAAAACGAATTGGAACCGCTTCTGGAAAAAATGTGAGCACTCGCGCTTTGTTGTATTTTTTGGTTGGTCATATTCGCCATCATGAAAATATATTGAAAGAACGCTACGGTGTGTAAAGGTTTTAGGTCGTGAATTTGCATCCAAAACCCAGTATTAACAGTAAAATATGGATATTTATAACATAAAAAAATCGAAGCAGTTTATATTCAGTATCACAGGAATTGTAGGTATTTCTGGGCTTTGTTTTCTGCTGAGAAATTATATCGATTATCAGATTGTTGCGCTTTTGCTCTTTCTGGCCGTTTCGGTGATTGCCTTGCTTTTCGATGTGCTTCCTGTGGTTTTATCTGCCGTATTGAGTGCCGTTATTCTGAATGTATTTTTTATTGAACCTCGTTTCCATTATAAAATCGACAATTCAGAAAGTATGCTTCTGTTTATTATGTATTTGTTAATTGCGCTGGTTAGTTCGATTTTGATTTATAGAATTCGACAACAACGTAAAAAACTAATGAGTAAGGAGCAGAAAGAGAATACATTAAAACTGTATGAAACCATCTTGAATTCCCTTTAACACGAATTGCGAATTCCGATTACCACCATCATTGGAGCTGTAGATACTCTAAAAGAAAACAAAAACTCCCTTTCCAAATCCAATGAAAATGAATTGCTTACAGAAATTCAAAATGCCGGTTTACGACTAAATGATCAAGTAGAAAACCTTTTGAATATGAGCCGACTAGAATCCGGTGCAGTGGAATTACACAAAGATTGGACAGATATGACGGAATTGATTTAAATGTGCATTTCAAAATTAAATATCGGTCAAAATCATGTGGTTTTATTTTCACCCGATGAGAATTTACCGTTGTTTAAAATCGATTTTGGTTTGATGGAACAAATCATCAATGGAATTCTATCAAATGCAATGAAATATACACCCGTCGGAAGTACAATTTCGATCAAAATTCGAGAAAATGACAATCATTTGGAACTTCAACTCTCGGACAATGGAAATGGTTTTCCCGAAGAATTGTTGGAACGGGTTTTTGAGAAATTCTATCGTTTGGAAAATTCCGGAACAGGCGGAACGGGATTGGGATTATCGATTGTGAAAGGTTTTGTGGAAGTTCATAACGGACGTATTCACGTTCAAAATTTAAAAGAAGGAGGCGCTTGTTTCACGATTCAAATTCCTGCCGAAACTTCGTATTTAAAAAATCTGAAAAATGAATAAGGCCGAAATACTAATCATCGAAGACGAACCTCAAATTCGGAAATTGCTGGAAATAAATCTAGAAAGCAGCGGCTACAAAGTACTTCAAGCAGCCACTGCCAAAGAAGGTTTGGCATTGACTTCGTCCCATTTGCCGGATTTAATTCTTCTCGACTTGGGATTACCCGACAAAGACGGACATGAAGTGTTGAAAGAACTTCGACTTTGGTACGGCAAAGGCATTATTATTTTATCCGTCCGTAAAGGGGAAGCGGACATCGTTCGTGCCTTGGACAACGGCGCCACCGATTATTTGAGCAAGCCCTTCCGAACTGGTGAATTGATGGCTCGAATTCGTTCAGCTATTCGTCAAAATAATTCCGATTTAAATTCTCCTATCTTTGAAGTAGGGAATTTGAAAATGGATTTAACGGGTAGAACGGTTTTTGTGGAAGATGAATTTATAAAATTAACAACCACAGAATTTAATTTATTAGCACTTTTGGCTAAAAATGAAGGAAGAGTTTTAACGCATCAATTTATATTAAAAGAAATTTGGGGCGTGGGCTATCAGAATGAAACCCAATATTTGCGCGTTTTTATTGCGCAATTAAGAAAGAAAATTGAATCCAATCCCAACCATCCTGAACATATTATTACAGAAAGTAGAGTAGGATATAGATTTCAGTAAAATTTTGTAAATGGTTAAAATCCATCGAATATGAAAACAAACAGAAAAACAATAGCGGAAATTCTAAGCAATCTTCCCGAAGATCGGAAAGAACCTTTTCATACACTACACGATGTGATTGTCAGAAATTTGCCAAAAGGTTTTGAAGCTGCACTAAGTTATGGTGGATTGGGATATGTGGTTCCTCATAAAATTTATCCGGCAGGTTATCATTGCAAACCGAGCGAGCCTCTTCCTTTTGCCGCACTTGCGTCACAGAAAAATTCGATTAATTTTTACCATATGGGAATGTATGCCGATTCTAAATTATTGGATTGGTTTGTAAATGAATATCCAAAACATACCCATCAAAAATTGGATATGAGAAAAAGTTGTGTTCGCTTTAAAAAATTCGATGAAATTCCCTTCGACCTTATAGGGGAACTGATGCAGAAAATCAGTGTAGAAAAATGGATAGGTATGTACGAATCGAATTTGAGAAAATAATCCCCGAGATTTAGGTGCGAAATTAGGAAGGTAAACGTAGAAGGAAAATTTACTTTTAAAATCAAACAAAAGACTAGCCGAAAGTAGCATAGGAATCTGTGGTATTTTCCTGATGGTCAAACTGTCAAATACCATTCCACCACTAATTTGAAAACACATTATTTATTTGCATCTTTATTTTTTTAATCGAACCCTTAACCATACGTAACAAAACATTAGAATGAGTGATTTTACATTTCCCAAAGACGAATATTTACAACGAATACATTTCAATACAACAGTTTCTATAAACTATGAGTGCCTGAAATCCCTTCATAGTGCGCAGCATGTAAGCATTCCTTTTGAGAATTTTGATATTTGTTTGGGAAGAAATATACCGCTGGATCCGGAATCTATTTTTCAGAAATTGGTCAATCATCAGCGCGGCGGTTATTGTTTTGAATTAAACGGACTTTTTTCATCGGCACTAAATGCTTTTGGATTTGATGCGCGACCACTTTTGGGACGTGTTCATATAACGGGAGAACCAACCGGAAGATCCCATCAAACGACCTTAGTAACGATTGGCGATAAAAGCTGGATTGCAGATTTAGGATTCGGTGCAGAATCACCGCGCATTCCTGTACCGCTTAATTCCAACGAAGTCGCTTCTTTTGAGAAACAAACCTATCGAATCGTCGATAGTGAAATATTTGGGAATATGGTCCAAAGTAAAGAGGATGAGAACTGGAAAGATTTATTTAGTTTTGACTTGCATCCTGTTCTGGATATCGACATTACATTCGGAAATCATTACACATCGACCCATCCGGACTCCTTTTATATGGCCGCACGAATCGCAGCGCTACCCGTAGAAAACGGAATGCTCACCCTATTCAACGACCGATTGAAAAAAGCAATCGACGGAAAAGAAGAGGTGATTTTATTGAAAGATGATACGTCGTATCTCGCTGTGTTGGAGAAAGAATTTGGAATTGTACTCGATGCAAAATATATGGACTTGAAACCGATGGAAATATGAGAATTCCTTATAAAAAACGCCATGTAAATACCAATCTTTTCTTTGGAATTCTATGGTTGTCGTATTTCCTCATCAAAATCTTATTATTCGACTCGTTTCATTGGATAGATTACGGCTGTGTATTTCTCTCATTTGCATATTTGACGATCTATTTTTACGAAATAAGATACAAATACGTGACGATTCAGGACGGAGTATTATCCGTAAACGAATTGATTAGAAAAAAGGTAAACCTGAATGAAATTAATCAAATTAAACGTTTCGCAGGCGATTACATCATCCAATCCGATAAAAATGAAGTGACCATCAACACCCAAATCATCGATACAAATTCACTTCCTGATTTGATACAGGTGTTGGATAAGTTAGATGTCGAACGGAATTAAAAGTGCTTCACACCAAAAATGCACAAAAGCAAATAGTTCAATTCTAAGTGAGAATTGAACACGATTTTGAGTTTTTACCGCGTTTTATTTTGATTATTTGGGTATAATTGACTTGAATATACAAGGATAGATTGATTTTAAGATGTTTATCTTCGTATTGAATGGATTATAAATATAAATAAATATGAGTTACTTAAAAGCCGAATGGAGAAAATTAGCTTTTGCTAACTATGCCATTGACAAAGAATATCTAACTGAATTTATTCCTTTCGGAACTGAATTGGATGTATGGAATGGGAAATGTTTCGTTAGTTTGGTTGGATTCATGTTCATCAATACGCGATTGCTAGGAATAAAAGTTCCGTATCGCATTGATTTTGAAGAAGTAAGTTTACGTTTCTATGTGAAGCGTTTTGAAAACGGGGAATGGAAACGCGGCGTTGTTTTTATAAAAGAAATCGTTCCCAAAAGAGCATTGACTTTTGTGGCCAACACAATTTATAAAGAGAATTATGAGACCCTACCTATGCGTCACAGTTGGAGTGAGAAGGAGGATTCGCGCGTAGTTGAATACAATTGGACCAAATTTGGAAAAGAAAATTCTTTTCAGCTAACAGCAAGTAAAGAAAGTTTTGAAATCCCGTCCGAAAGTGAGACCGAATTTATAACTGAACACTATTGGGGCTATGCAAAATTGAATGACACAAAATCCCATGAATACCAAGTAAAACATCCGAAATGGAAGACCTACAAAGTAAAACAGCAAAAATTGATGTTGACTTTGGATCAGTTTACGGAGAGAAATTTAGCTTTCTTACTTCCATCGAACCGCATTCATTAATGCTTGCAGAAGGTTCAGGGATTTCGGTCGAAAGTAAAAAAACGATTTCAAAGTAAGAGAAGTTCCAACAATCCGTAAAAGCAAACAACCTAGCAATGGTCCAGTTTCTACTCGCCCAAAATGCCGACAAAAACAAACCCAAAACCTTCGATTGCGGAGACGACATTTACTACGGCAAAACGCCGCTACAAATCGCTAAAGAAAAAGGGCTCTCTGAAATTGTTTCTTTGTTGGAGTAGGGTGGAGGTAGGTGAAGTTTTTTGTTTTAATTCTGTGATTTTTTTATTTTGATTATTTGGGTATATTTGAATTTGTGATAACACCGATTTTGCAATGAATTGAATGCATCCAATTTCTGCTCAAAAAGCTCATAGACAGTTGAATAGCCCAGGGTGTTCCAGTGAATAAAATCCTAATAAAATTTCCAAAAGTCCATTAAACAAAATCTTTCGTACTTTTAAAACCCAATAAGAAATAAATTCTATGGCATTAACAGAAGCACAAATACAAGAAATAGAGAAAGCAGGCGAATCTTTTTTAGCGGCACGTCGACCGCCAGTTGAAATTCGAAGTAAAGTAGATTTGGCTTATCGGATTGAAGGTCAAAGTGTATTTATTTATGAGATACGTCCTCGATGGGACAATCCGGATGAAATTATGATATTAGATTTCGCTAAAACCACTTTTGTGAAAACTCAAAACCATTGGAAAATATATTGGATGCGTGCAGATTTGAAATGGCACAGTTATCCACCCAAGCCCACCGTGAAAACAATAAAGAAATTCTTTGAATTGGTGGATCATGATGAACATGCATGCTTTTTAGGATAAAAATAAGAATTGGATTTAGTAATTATTGACATTATTACTGAAATTTCAGTTTTCAGCGATTTTTAAATGTCCTTTATTAAACTATATTTGGGTTTAAGATTTGGGATATGAACCGAATCTAAAGACTCTACTAAAAATTAATACTAAAATAAAACTTAAAAAGACATGAATGAAAAATTAGAAATTTTATTGGAGGAGTTAAAAATCAACTTTTCACCTGAATTGCTTTCTGAAGTAATGGATGGTTTACAAGATATTGACCCTAGAGACTTTGATGAATTTATTTTGAAAAAACGAGGTCTATTTAATAGTCAAGAAGAAAGGTTTTATGATGCTTTATCAATTCAATTTGTACAAAACTTAAACGATTCTCCTCTTTCATATTTTAATACGTGGGAGACTTTGATTGAGAGTGTTTTTAATGAAGAAACGAGAGATTATTTTTACAAAACGGCGTTAGAAATTGATGCAAATGAAGATGCTACTTTTTATATAAATGGTTTTATTCAATTAAGAGAAGATAATTTTGATATTGCATTATTCCATTTTAATCAAATTGATAATTATGTTGCTGCCTATTTTAAAGCTTGGTGCTATTTAGGGATGGAAAATTTTGAAAACTGTATAAAACAAAATTTAGTGTTTTTAAATGAATATGATAACCATATTAATGGTATCTCTGACCATAATATTAAAGATTGGTTAAAAAATCAACATTTATATTTAGAATGGAATATTTACAATGATTTAGGATATTGTTTTAATCGTGCACAAGACTACGAAGAAGCCGTTTTTTATTATGAAGAAGGTCTTTCAATATTTGACTTGGAGGGTAATTTTCATTTAAATAATACAGAGGAAAACGAGGACGGCGTTGTAAGTGAATTTATAATTTTCGCGAACAATTATTTATTGTCGCTTGAAAAAACGAGAAATTTTTCTAAATGCATTGAAGTTCTTGATTTCCTGATAGAGAAAATGCCTCATGAAGGTTATTTTAAAACTAAGAAAAATGAATTTGAACAAAAACTAAACAACGATTTATTTACTGCCGAAATAATAAAACAAGTATTTAAGTCCAAAAAACCATTTGAAATTGGGGAATTTGAACAAACCAAATTGTTATCAAAAGAAAAAAATCTAGAAGATATGATTTTGGAACAAATTAAATACGGTTTCAAAGTGTTCAATAAAAACTTAGAGGTATATGAAGATGATTTTATTTATGGCAGACAATATTACATTCAAAAAGTTAATGGTTTTTCAGATTTACTATTAATTGATAGAAGCACGAATATAGTTTATGTTGTTGAACTTAAGAGGAATACAGCAGGGGTAGAGGTTATGAATCAGACAGAAAAATATATGGATGGATTAAAACATGAAATTGACAATGAAATTAGAGGAATCATTTGTTTACATAAGCCAACCAATGACTTGATCGAATTAGTAAAACAAAAAGATAACATTGAACTATTTACCTATAGTTTTGAATTTAATAGAATAGATTAGACACAAACACACCCCATGAACAATTTTATCCCGAATCAAAGGTACACGAGTTTAGGTGAACCTGAATTAGGCATAGGCATAGTCACCGAAGTGAGCAAAGGGAAGGTAGCGATCTATTTTCCAATTGCCGACGAAAACCGACTGTATGCCACTGAAAGTGCGCCGCTCCATCGAACGGTTTTTAAAACGGGCGATACCCTAAGCGACAAAAATGGACAGTCGATGGTGGTGGAAGAAGTGAAATTCATCGATGGATTGTATGTATATTTCGGGGCCGGTCGCAGAGTACCGGAATCGGAATTGGGTGCGGGAACGACTTCGCACAGTGTGGATGAACGTCTTTTTTCGGGCGATGTGGATTCGCCTTCGCTCTTTGCTTTGCGAAGAGAAACGTTGTACCACGATTACCGAAGACGGATTTCGCCGGTGCATGGATTTGTAGGTGGAAAAATCGATTTGATTCCGCATCAGCTATATATTGCACACGAAGTGAGTTCCCGTTTTGCGCCGCGTGTATTGTTGTCCGATCAAGTGGGATTGGGAAAAACCATTGAAGCCTGTTTGATTTTGCATCGTCTTTTGGTAACTGGTCGAATTTCAAGAGCTTTGATTTTGGTTCCTGAATCGCTGATGCATCAATGGTTTGTGGAGATGTTGCGCAAGTTTAATCTGTGGTTTCATATTTTTGACGAAGAACGAAGTGCGTCCCTCGAAGAAAGTGCGCCCGACGGAAATCCATTTTTGGATGATCAATTGATTATTTGCAGCATCGAGTTTTTGGCCGGTTCCCAGAAACGAAGTCAGCAAGCGATTTCAGCAGGTTGGGACATGTTGGTTGTGGACGAAGCTCATCATTTGGGATGGTCCGAAGATGCGGTGAGTCCAGAATACCAGATCGTGGAATTACTGAGTCAAGCGGCCAAGGGATTGCTGCTCTTGACTGCCACGCCAGAACAATTGGGCGTTGAAAGTCACTTTGCACGTCTTCGTTTACTCGACCCGATTCGATACAATGACTACACCGATTTCATCAATGAATCCGAAGGAAACAAAGAAATTGCGACTTTGGTTGAGAAATTAGCTGCGGCCAAAGAATTAAAAACCAAAGACCTCCAGCTTTTGGGAACTTTATTTCCGAAAGAGCGAATCGAAGCCTTGAGAAAGAATGTTAAATCCGAACGAAATCATTTGATCGAAGATTTACTGGATCAACACGGTCCGGGCCGGGTTTTATTTCGGAATACCCGAACGGCGATGAAAGGTTTTCCAAAACGAAAAGCACATATAATTCCAATTGAAGTCGAAGAGAATTCCGCACTTTGGATAGATCGTTCTCGAAAAGAGTTTTTTACAGACTTGGAAAATTCTTCAGAAAGGCCGGAAGAAGACTTGTTTTATTTTGATGAAGATCCGCGTGTGGAATGGGTTTTACAGAAGATGCAGGAAATTTATCCGTCGAAAATATTGTTGATTTGCAGTTCCAAAGAAAAAGTTTTGGCTTTGGAATCCGCCATCAGTGAACGAATTAAAATCAATGTCGGTGTTTTTCACGAAGACCTGACTTTGGTTCAGCGTGATCGGAATGCCGCTTGGTTTGCCGATCATGACAGTTCCCAAATCCTACTTTGTTCCGAGATTGGAAGTGAAGGCCGAAACTTTCAATTTGCCCATCATTTGATCTTGTTCGACATTCCTTTTCATCCCGAATTGTTGGAACAGCGAATCGGTCGTTTGGATCGAATAGGACAGAAAAATGACATTCACATTCACATTCCGTACATCGTGGGAAGTCCACAGAATCTTTTGATACGTTGGTTTCACGAAGGATTGAATGCCTTTGAAACCAATTTGGAAGGTGGAAATATTCTTTCGAAATTATTCAGTGATCGATTGATTGAGATTTGTAAAAATCCATCGTTTGAAGAAGCGACTTCGGACTTGGAGAAATTGATTTCAGATACCCAGAAATACCAAAAGGAATTAAAGAAAAATTTGGCCGAAGGACGGGATCGTTTGTTGGAAATGAATTCATTCCGCCCCAAAATTGCAGAGAAAATAAAAAATCAAATTCTGGCTGAAGACAAAGATTCGGCTTTAGAAAATTATTTAACCCATGTTTTTCAACATTTTGATATAGAGATGGAAGACCTTGCTGCACGAACGTATTTGTTGCATCCGTCGTCCTTAAGTTCCGAAGCTTTTCCATCGGTTCCGCGCGAAGGCATTCAAATTACCTTTGACCGAAAACGAGCGATTCTTCGAGACGATATCAGTTTCCTAAGTTGGGAACATCCGATTACCACGGGTGCGATTGATAAAGTATTGAGTTCCGGTTTGGGAAGTGCGAGTTTTGGAATTATAAAAGAAAAAGGAAATCCAGGACTACTTTTGGAATTGATTTTTGTTTTGGAAACGGCAGGCGAAGAAAGCTTGGCCATCGACCGTTTTCTTCCGGACACACCGATTCGAATTGTAGTCGATCACAGCGAAGATGACGTGACGGAAGAATATCCAATCGAAAGTCTTACAAAAAACATCGTTTCTGGAAATCTAGATAGTTTGCTAGAGAATGAAACGTTTGTCGATGTTTTACTTCCGAATATGCTATCCACCGCCACTGAAATCGCACAAGAAACGGCAGAAGAGGAAATTGAAAAAGGCATGGAAGCAATGAACCGCACACTCGACCATGAAATCCATCGATTGATTTCTTTGTACGAAAAAAACAGTCACATTCGCCCCGACGAAATTCAAACAGCTATTGAGGAAAAAAAGCATTTGTCTCACTTAATTCAAAAAGCACGGATCCGATTGGATGCTTTGCAGCTGATTCGGAGGGAGTGAGTTTTGTTTTGGGAATTTAGTTATATTTGGATGAACGAATGAGAGAGGCGTAAGTCGTTGCGTGTATCCAATTGTTGGTAATCATTGTAAAACTACACCAAAACTATACATTCAAAAATTCATCTAATTCCTTACCACCCAAAAATCTTTATAAATTCTTTATAAATACCGACTGATTTTTTATACGAAACAAATACTTGACGCGCGAACTTTGTGTTGTGAATCCGTAAGAGGAAAACAGCATGGAACAAGCGAAAGGTTTTAGAAATAAAGTTACTGGCCTTAGTTTATTAATCGCATTGGGGATAATTTATGGCGACATAGGTACCAGTCCATTGTATGTATTCAAAGCGATTATTGGTGTGGATGAAATAAGTAAAACCTTGGTTTTTGGGGGTGTTTCTTGTGTGTTTTGGACCTTGGTTTTTCAGACTTCCATCAAATACGTTTGGTTGACCTTAAAAGCAGACAATGAAGGGGAAGGCGGTGTGTTTTCTTTGTATTCCTTGGTTCGTCGATACGGTAAAAAACTGGTCATTCCTACGATGATCGGTGCTTCGGCCTTGCTTGCGGATGGGATTATTACGCCTGCAGTGACGGTTACTTCAGCCATCGAAGGTTTGGGAATGGTCAAAGGATTGGATCATTTACCGGTTGTATTTCTAGTTTTCCTAATTATTTCGGGCGTGTTTTTTATGCAGCGTTTTGGAACGGAGAAAGTAGGGAAAATATTCGGTCCGATTATGTCGGTTTGGTTTTTTCTTCTTTTCATCATGGGTTTCATTTGGGTTGTGAAATATCCAGAAATAATTGGGGCACTGAGTCCACATTACGGCTATGAATTGTTGGTATATTATCCGCACGGATTCTGGTTATTGGGCGCTGTGTTTTTATGTACAACGGGAGCGGAAGCCTTGTATTCGGACATGGGTCATTGCGGTCGAAAAAACATTCGAATTACGTGGGGATTTGTAAAAGTCTGTTTGGTGATGAATTACTTAGGCCAAGCGGCTTGGTTGATGCACCAAGAAAATCCATTTTTGGATGGACGAAATCCCTTCTTCGAAATCATTCCTTCTTGGTTTTTAATACCCGGAATTATCATTGCAACGTTGGCTGCGATTGTTGCTTCTCAAGCTTTGATCAGTGGATCTTTCACCTTAATAAGTGAAGCAATGAACTTGAATTTTTGGCAAAGAGCTGCCATTCGTCAACCAACTGAAACCAAAGGTCAAATCTATATTCCTAGTATTAATTTCATATTGTGGGTAGGTTGTATTTTCGTGGTTTTCTTTTTCCAAACGTCCGCGCGTATGGAAGCTGCCTATGGATTAGCGATTACGATTGCGATGTTAATGACCACCTTCCTTTTGTATTACTTTTTGCGTTACCGACTAAAATGGAACAAATGGACGGTTGCGCTTTTGATGTCTGGATTTTTACTAATTGAATTATCGTTTTTGACGGCGAACATTGTGAAATTCAAAGAAGGTGGTTACATCACCATTTTGGTCGGTGGCGTTTTCTTTGTGGTCATGTATATCACGTATTTTGGTAAGAAAATCAACAACCGAAGTACAAAATTCACCGATTTAGGAAAATATGCAAAACTGATTGAGGAATTGAGTACAGACAACGAAATCCCAAAATATGCAACTCATTTGGTTTTTCTAACCAAATCCGGTCAACGGGAAATGATTGAGGAAACCGTCATTCATTCCATACTGAATAAACAACCGAAACGTGCAGATGTTTATTGGTATTTTCACATCAACCGAACCGACAATCCGTACACTTTAAATTATGAAGTCACTGAATTGTTGGAAGGAAAAATGTTGAAAATCGTTTTAAATATCGGTTTTCGTGTTCCACCACGTACGGAATTGTATTTCAAGCATATTTTGACAAGTTTGATTCGAAACAAAGAATTCGGTTTGGATAAAGTTCGAAACAGTTCGTTTAAATACAACCACGAATTGGATTTCAAGTTTATTGTGATTGAGAAATTCCTATCGGTGGAAAATGAATTCGGATTTTTAGAAGGAATAATCATTAAGATGTATTATTTGCTGAAAAAGTACGCACAGAAAGATGTACAAGCTTTTGGGTTGGATAAAAGTGATGTTTTGATAGAACAAATTCCGTTTGTATTTCAACCGGTTCATGATTTAAATTTAATTCGACGCCATCATTGATAGGAAAAGCGATGACACGAAAAACCAAAGGTTTTAAATTCAAGAAATGCGAATATAAATCCTTAAATTTGCAGAAAATTTGAAGCGATGAATTTTCACAGTTTGAAAGTTAAAAATATAAAAAGATTAACTCCTGCATCCGTTCGTGTTGACTTTGACATTCCCGACGAATTAAAAAAAATCTATACATTCAAGGCCGGACAATATGTAACCTTGGAAATCGATGGTGTCCGAAGAGATTATTCGTTGTGTTCAAGTCCTTTATCCGGTGAATGGTCGATAGGAATCAAAGAAAAATCGGAAGGGTTTATTTCATGTTATATCAATTCAGAATTAAAAATAGGTGATGCTTTACGCGTATCAACGCCCAGAGGTCGATTTGGAATTCCAACCAAACCGGACGAAAAAAGAACGATTTTGGCTTTTGCTGCCGGAAGTGGAATTACACCGATTTTAAGTGTTCTGAAATATACATTGGAAACTGAAGAATGGGTGAATTTTTATTTATTTTATTCGAACCGAACGCCGCAAGATGTGATGTTTAAAGAGGAAATCGATAAGTTAAAAGAAGAATATCCGTATAATTTCTTTCCGTATTTATTTTATTCCCAACATAAAGTAGGGAATTGGTTGTTTGAAGGTCGTTTGGATGGGCCTAAATTTCAGTTGATTGTAAACCAATTGGTCGATTTAAACGAAGTGGATGAAACCATCGTTTGTGGACCGAATGAAATGATTTCGGTGATTACAGATGAAGTTCATTCGTCTGGAATTCCCAAAGAAAACATTCATTTTGAATTGTTTACCGTGGTGAAAGATCCAAATGCACCCGAAGAAATTCCGACTGAAAATAAAGAACTTGAAACGGTAGAAGTTACCGTAGAATTGGATGGCGAAGTGTCCCAATTGACCTGGGATACCACAAAAAATTTGGTAGATGCAATGGTAGATGCTGGAATTGATGCACCCTATTCGTGCAAAGGTGGAATTTGCAGTAGCTGTATGTGTAAGATCGAAGAAGGAGAAGTGACCCTAAGTGAAAACTTTGTTTTGACCGACTCCGATCATGAACAAGGAATAATTTTGGCGTGTTGTTCACGACCGAAAACAAATGAAATTCGAATTAATTTTGATGATGTTTAAAACCATCGATTTCCGAAATGAGGAAGTGTGGAATACGATCACACACGGCATTGGCGCCGTTTTATCGGTAGTCGCCTTGGTGCTTATGGTCGTTTATTCCATATTGAGTGGTTCACTCACGGCCATTCTCAGTTCGGTTATTTTTGGTTTTGGATTGATTTCACTTTATACAGCTTCTACGCTGTATCATGCCGCAAAAAATCCGCGCAGGAAATACATTTTACAGAAAGTAGATCATCTGTGCATCTATCTTTTAATCGCTGGAACGTACACACCGGTGATGTTAGTGGGATTAAAAGGAAGTTGGGGTTGGATTATGTTTTCATCCATTTGGGGATTGACTTTGCTCGGATTTGTATTCAAATTTTCACCTTTGCAAAAGAACCAAAGGCTTTCTTTGATTCTGTATGCACTCATGGGTTGGTTCGCGATTTTCGCCTTAAAACCCTTGTTGGAATCTTTGCCGAATGAAGCTTTACTTCTTTTAGGCTCAGGCGGATTGGCATATACAATTGGAATTTATTTTTTTGTGAATCACCGCATTCGATTCAATCACCTTATTTGGCATTTGTTTGTTTTGGCAGGAAGTGCACTTCATTTCTTTGCTATATTTCTTTACATTTTGTAAAAAAATAACCCGCACATCCAATCTGAATCTACGGGTTACAAACCATTATGAAAATGAATTTATTACCATTCAAAAACGAGGTTGATATACATATTTCGTCCCATTCGGGGGATATTGTTCCAATCCGAAAATGTCGAATAATTCTCATCAAAAAGATTCTCAGCACCTACTTTTGCCGTTAATTTTTGTTTTCCCAAATTGAAGTTTTTAGACAAACCTATATTCGCAATCACATAACTATCTTTGGGTGTTTCTCCAAAATCGGGATTGTAGTTGGAATGTTTCGCACTTCCGTTTACATTCGCATCGGCCATCCAACTTTCTTTCTGAAAACGAAGTCCCAAACGGTAATTAAACGGCTGAATCAAGGGTAAATTGTTGCTGTTTAAATCTTCACCGAATCGATACGAAGCACTTCCATTAAACGTCCAATTGGGGATGAATGTATAATCCACTTCCAAATCCGTATTGAAAATATGAACATAATCCAAGGCTTCATACACCTTGATTCCGTTGGCGCCGATTGTCATTGGAAGTAAGGTCTGATCGGGTATTCCTAGGATATAATCAAATATGCGGAAGTAATTCCCTTGCCATTTCACAGAAATGTTTTTCGCTTTGAATTGGGTCGAAAGGGAAAAGTCCAACGATTTTTCATTCTTCAAAAACGGATTTCCTACATAATCATAAGCATCGAAACTATTGAATAAATAAAATCCATACCCTTCCGAAACCGAAGGTGCACGTTCACCGTAACCAACGCCTACAGAATGGGTGAGTTTCCCATGATGAAAACTAAGTTGTGAACTTAAATTCTTTAGAATTCGAAGTTTGGAGTCGTCCATGTCGGAATAAAAAATTCGTAAACTTTCCAAACCAAATTCACTTTCAATGCTATTGAAATGGGTTCCAATTCCTGCACTCACCATCAATTTCAAGTGGTGATTTAAATTGATTTTATCTTCCAAAAACAATCCACCATACATCGTATTAACATCCGGCCAGGTCAGCATAAACATGTCACTTTCGTTCGGTTCGTTGGGAAACATCGTCATTTCTGCTAAGGAATTATTGAAATGTCCCGAAAGCGTTGCGCTGAATTGATGTTCATTGTATTTTCCTTTTAGTTTAGAATACATTCCCCACGTTTTACTCCATCCGGGCATATCCATTCTGATCGGCACCACGGGACGAGTGGTATCATCCATTTTGTGTTTAACATGGTTGTAGTAGAATTTTGTTTCCAACGAATTCAAATGCTCGGTTAAACCAAAATACTTGTGTTCAAAAGAACCGATAAATGCTTGAGCCAACGAAACATCCATAGGCAAAGCGGGATAACCCACATCGGTCGCACGGTCAAAAATAAACGAAGCTTCCAATTGATGTTTTTCACTCAACTTCACACCTGAAATGACAGATGCATTGTATTTTGTGAACTGAGAATACATAATTTCCTCATTTCCCCCTGCTTTGTAATTGTCGGCATCTCTATAGGTGAAATCAACATTCGTATAAAAACGTTCGTTGGAATAATTCAACCCTGTTCCAGCTATGATTTGATTATTTCCGGTTTCAAATCCGCTAAAAATCGTTCCCGACCAACCTTTGTCAGAAAAACCTGCCTTCTTTCGAACCAAATCAATACTTCCCGCAATAGTTCCACCATGTTCTGCACCCGATTGACCGCTGTTGATAGTGGCTTTCGCGAAATTGGAAATCTCTACATAGGAAGTGACTGGATCCATTTTGTCGGTACATGCACCGTAAATCCGCATTCCATCAAGAGTAATGACACTTCGCTCGGTTGCCATTCCTTGAAGCATTGGCTCCCACGCATAAGCACCTCTTTTTATCATATTGACGGAAGATGAATTCTCCAAATAATTATCGATGGAACCCAAAACTTTGGATTCTTTGACTTTGGTATCAACTGATTTCGAGATAATAATGACTTCATCCATCACTATCGTTTCCAAACTATCTTTTTCCTCAACTTGTGCATACAAGCTGATTCCAGATAGAACCCATACCAAAGAAACTATATACTTCTTCATACTCCAATTGTTAATGAATAGTATTCTTTATTTGAAATGAAATTAGAATTCGATTTCAAAATAAATACTACTGCTTTCGTTGGAATCGGTTACGGGTTCTCCTTTTAGAATTTCACCGTTTTGATTTTCCAACATCAAATTAATTTTCCAATACCCACTCATCGTTAGACTGAGTTTTCCTTGATACAATCCATTGGAATTCTGGGTTAAATCCACATTATTCGGTGAACCGTGATTTCCCATTCCAGGCATTCTTGGATCAATTTTCACTTTGAATTGATTTACCATCGGAAAATCCATCATCGATTCCATTTTGAAAACACCTGCTACCATATCATTCACCGCTACTTTTGGCGAAGAAGGTTCCATATACGCAATGATGTATTTTTGATCGTCACTTCCCATAAAACTCACCACTCTTCGTTTGGTAGAAGCATTTACATCGATGGATTCCACCATTTCGTAATCCAACCCGTTGACAGTATAGTTGAATTTTAATTCCCAATATTCGGAGTTATTTCCTGCCATTTGAAAAACCACATAGGCTTCATATAAAGTCTGTTTCCCAGGCACTTTTCCAATGGTAGAATGCGGGCCCGAATGCATCATATTCGTCATGTGCATCATCGGTTTCCAGTTAAAAGTTGCATTTGAAACATAGTCATTATTCGAATCTTTGAGCTGAAAGAAAACCCTATTATATCCTTCCGTAAATTTCCCGTCATGGGTATATACGGCTAAAGTGTGATTACTGTTTGAAAATGTTTTTGCCAGAATTAAATCGGCAGTTTCATCGATAATTGTTGGATTCGGATTGTCGTCATCGTCTGAACAAGACAGAGTAAGTGTGCTCGCTAAAACAACGAATGCATATTTTAAGAATTTCATAATTTTTGTATTTTAATTTAGTACGTATTGGATTTGGGGTTGAAGAATGAATATTCAACAACTAATTGATTGTAAGTTCATTAATTGAACTTAAAATGGACGTATTAAATTAAAATGGGTGGATGTGTAATAGGCTGCGAATACAAGTATAAATAATGGTTTTGATAATTAAAACCGTTGTTTATTTGTGATTTAAGTGAAAATATGGACCATTCGATGGCGGTGACATAATACACCCATTCATTCTGTAAATTATCGATGAGTGAAGTACGTTTTGGTTTTTGGTCGTCTTGATTTGCCATTTTGGACAATTCACACTTTCCATTGCATTCCAATTCCGGCATTTCTTTGTTTTCACAGAATAATTCCACAAAATCTTCGGTATCGACCAAATACAAACTAAGCATCAACGAATTCCGCATAATGCTAAAAAGCAGTACGAAAATCAATGTGAATGCTATGACTAATCGATATCCTTTCATTTCGAAACAAATGTATTAATACCTTCGGGTCTTTTATATGACCAAAGTCAATTGGAGTCTAATTTTCAAGTGACTTTCATCACAAATATACGAAGTTGTTATTTATTTTACCCGAATCAACGAAGCCTTACTTATAATCTTTAAATTTGCACTACCGAGAATAGGGAAGGAGTTCACCATTTTGGATTGAAATTTTCTTATTTATTCAAAAATAGAAGCAAACTATGAAAACATCCCAATTATCTGAGAAATTAAAAGGATCTGAAATTATTAAAATTGCTGGTGACGTTCGAACCATGCAATCCCAAGGAGAGCAGATATTTAATCTAACCATTGGTGATTTTGATTCCGAAATTTTCCCCATTCCATCCGAATTAAAAAATCAAATTATCGAAGCCTATCAGTCGGATTTAACGAATTATCCCGCTGGAAATGGTGAATTGGTTTTGCGTAAAAGTGTATCTGACTATTTAAATCGGAATTTGGGATTGGATTATTCCGAAAATGAAATTTTAATCTCAGGGGGAGCGCGCCCTTTAATTTATGCCGTTTATCAAACGATTTTGGATTTAGATGATACGGTATTGTATCCCGTTCCTTCGTGGAACAATGATGCGTACACGTATTTATCTCGAAATAATGAAATTGCGATTGAAACCAAAGTCGAGAATAAATTCATGCCCACGGCCGAAGAGATGAAACCAAATATTCAGAAAGCGAATTTAATTGCGGTTTGTTCACCTTTAAATCCAACCGGAACGACTTTCGAAAAAGTAGAATTGAAAAAGATTTGTGAATTGATTGTTTCTGAAAATCAACGAAGAGAGAAATTAGACTTGAAGCCCTTGTATCTCTTGTATGACCAGATTTACTGGCAATTGACGTACGGCGAAACTGAACATTACAATCCGGTTTCCTTATATCCTGAAATGAGAAATTACACGATTTTTATCGATGGGATTTCCAAAGCCTTTGCGTCAACCGGTGTTCGTGTCGGATGGGCTTTTGGTCCAACGGATATTATCAATAAAATGAAAGATATTTTGAGTCACATCGGTGCATGGGCGCCAAAACCCGAACAAATTGCCACTGCAAAGTTTTTGGAAATGCAACCTGATGTGGTGAAATATTTACTGCACATCAAATCCGAATTGAGTTTTCGATTGAATGAATTTTACAAAGAATTCAATCAAATGAAATCCGAAGGATATGCGGTGGATGTCATTCAACCCGAAGCTGCATTGTACTTAACCGTGAAATTTGATTTGATCGGAAAAGAAACGGCCGATGGAAAGAAATTGAATTCCGTAAAAGAAATAACGGCTTATTTATTAAATGAAGCGAAAATTGCTTTGGTTCCTTTTTATGCTTTCGGTGCTTCGAACGATGTGAATTGGTTCCGATTGTCTGTAGGAACTACCAAACGAAGTGATATTTCAAAAATCAGTGAGAGTTTGAAAAAAGCAATGGGTCTTTTGAAGTAGTATATATTCGACTCCTCTGGAGTCGTGGAACAATTAAGTTTTTTCGAGTTACAGATATTCGACCTTTCCAAGGTCGATTGTCAAAAGCTTTACAAGTTTAATTTCTGTTATTGATTTTGTCTGGGAATTCCTTTGAGTTATAGATATGTAACTTTTTTAAAGTCCAGAAACGAATGATTTATCGTCTAGATTTCCGATTCCGGGCATGACCTCAGCGAGGTTATATATCTGTAGCCAGAATTAATGAATAGGTATCACGACCTCAGAGAGGTCGCATATATCTTCGATTCTGTTCTGTTTTATAGAAAGCTTATCTCTTTACCATAAATTCGATTGGGAAACCATTTCTTACTTCAAAGTCTTAACAATTTTATCACTGATATCCAACAACCATTTCAATTGTTCCAAAACCATGTGGGCTTCTTCTACCTTGGAATTGAAATCCTGATCGTCAAATTCACCGACGGATAAAAGTACTTCTGCTTTGCTACCGTAAGTTTTTTCTAATACTTCATCCGAACTAAGTCTGTTCAATTTGGATGAATCTTTATTTTCTATGTAATCTTCCGCTGCTTGCAGGTTTTCTTTAATGTATTCAATGACTTTATTGAAATTCGAAGAAGCAGGTGTGGTTGGATTATTCACAATATAAGTTCCAAATGAAGCAGTGGCCACCAAGAAACTTTGATTCAACATCGCTAAATCATAGACTCTTTCAAGTTCAGTTTGTTGGGATTTGGGTTCTTGTGCCATTCGCTGAAAGGAAGAACTCAATTCGGACATAGCTAAAAATGCTTTCTTTCGACTTAATCTATATTCATTCGTAATTTCTCCGCCTTCGTTGTAATATTTTACAATCTGAATCAAATAATTTCGGTTTGCTTTGATGGTTTCCAAAAGTGTATTCTCAATACTTTTAGTTTCCCAAGCTGGCCAGAGAACTAAATTCCCAACAATTGCCAATCCTGTTCCTATTAAGGTATCTATGACTCGGTATTGAATCACATGCAAAACATTGGGTTCCATCAATGCATAAATGAATACAACATTCAGCGTAAAAAAAGCCGCAGCGGCTTTGTAATTTTTCTGAAACATGGTAAAGGCAATCACCAAAGTTACGATTCCAAGTACCGCATAGATATACGGATTATGAACGATGTAAACCACGCCCACAGCAACCAATCCTCCAATAAGCGTTCCGATGGTTCGCTCCATGGATCGGCTTTTAGTCAGTCCATAGGTCGGACGCATAATTACTATGATGGTCAATAAAATCCAATACGAATTTTGGAGATTAAAGAATATCCCGATGAGATAACCCACCATGGTAACAACAGCAATCCGAAGGGAATGTCTGAAAAAGGCAGAATTGAAATTGAAATTCTCAATAACCACTTCCAGATTGTAATTGGGCTGAGTTATAAATCGACTGAAATCTTTTTTCGCTACTTTTCGTAATTCCTTTTGATTGGTGTTTTTCAATAAACGTTCGATCTTTACAATTTTCCGATATTGTAATTTTTGGTATTTCAAGAAGTTTTTGAGAAGTACAATGTCTTCGTTGAATTTTGTAGAACTGCTCGCGTTTACCGATTCAATATCTTCTTCTAATTTACTCAGCAATCGTCGAATTTCTTTGTTTTCCTCAATTCGATTCGGTGTGGATAAATGATTTGAAATCATTTCGATTTGACTACTTATTCCGAAAAGCAATTGTTGGAAATCATCGACTAAATGTAAATTCTGGCTGAAAAACCGATCGGCTTTATCGTAATTAACCGGATGGGTTACAGCGAGTTCGAGCATGTCGATCAGCTCAATTAAAATCAACAAACGTTTGGTTTGATAATCTGATTTCCCGGTTTCTTTTCTTCGGTTTAGAAGTAATTCTCTTAGTTTTTCATGGTTTTCAGTCAATTCCGATTGAATGCTTAGCAATTCTTTGGAAAGTTCAACTCGTTCAATTTCAGGTTCAATTAATTCAGCTCTCGTTTTTAAATAATTCGAAGTGAGTTTAAAGGTTTTTGATAATAATTCTTCGGTCGCTACTTTCGGGAAAATGAGATAAAAAGATACCGCCAAAAATAAATACCATAATCCACCTGCTCCAATTAAAAGGGTTTGATGAACGATTGAAAAGTCGGATTGACCCGAAGAGGAAAGGCTGATGACAAAGGCAAATAATCCTGAAAAACTAATCAGAGAAGCGCGGAAACCAAAGATGGATAGATAGGAAATCACAAACATCATCAATCCCAAAGTAGGTAGGAAAAACCAAGGTGAGATGTGAAGAAAACGACTGATAAAAGTAACGAACATCGCCAAAAAAGTCGATAGTAAAATTCCACTTACTTTTAAGCGCATACTTCCGGGAATGTCACTGGGTGAAGCAAGTACAGCTCCAAGCGTAATTAAAATCCCAATTTCCAATACATCGAATACTACACCCACAACTATGGGAAGGGTCAACGCAAGCGTAACAATAATCGCCGTTGTGAAATTGGTGCTTTTAAAAAATCGTATAAGATTTGTGGATTGCATGTACGTTTTAGTTAGTTTTGGAATTTTTACTAATCCATCGATTAAAAAATTCAACACGAGGAACCGCCTTCTATTTCTCTTTAAAATAGAAGACTTGTTCCCAGTATCGAATATAAATGTAAGTCAAATTCAGTTAAAATGGTTTGATCTACTAAATTTCTTTCTTTTATCGAATGGTTTTAATAATGTCGTGTTTGGTAACGATTTGATAATTTTCTTTATCCATTTCCACCAAAACCGCTTGATTTTCTGAATTTATTAATTTAGAAATCTCGGAAATCGATGTCTCCGGTTTTACGATTGGAAACGCTTTTTCCATCACGGTACGAATCGGACGATGGGCTAATTCCAAATCTTCAAAAAACAACTCAAAAAGTTTGGATTCATTCAAAGACCCCACAATGCCGTTGGCATCGGTTACCACCAATTGAGAAACTTGATTTTTCTTCATTCTCTCAATCGCGTGTGAAACCAATTCTTCAGTACGAACGCTCACCAAAGCTTGATTTTTATCTTTAATCAATTCCGAAACCGTTGTAAAATCTTCGTCCAAAAATCCTTGTTCCTTCATCCAATCATCGTTGAACATTTTTCCCACATATCGGCTTCCATGATCGTGAAATAAAACTACAACTACATCTTCCGGTTTGAAATGTTCTTTCAATTGAAGAACTCCTTTAATCGCTGAACCTGCTGAATTTCCAACGAAAATCCCTTCTTCTTTTGCCAAACGACGTGTATATACGGCCGCATCTTTGTCTGTCACTTTGGTAAATCCGTCGATCAATGAGAAATCCACGTTTTTTGGTAAAATATCTTCGCCAATTCCTTCGGTTACATAAGAGTAAATTTCATTTTCATCGAAAATTCCAGTTTCATGGTATTTCTTAAAAACCGAACCGTAGGTGTCCACACCCCATATTTTGATGTTTGGATTTCGTTCTTTTAAATATTTAGCAATTCCAGAAATGGTTCCACCTGTACCCACACCGACTACAAAATGTGTGATTTTCCCATCGGTTTGCTCCCATATTTCAGGAGCGGTTTGCTCATAGTGCGCAATTGCGTTTGATGGATTATCGTACTGATTGACATACCAAGAATTCGGTGTTTCTTCTGCCAGTCTTTTTGAAACGGAATAGTAGGAGCGAGGATCATCGGGTTCCACATCCGTTGGACAAACGACAACTTCCGAACCGACAGCACGTAAAATATCCATTTTCTCTTTGGATTGTTTATCCGAAATCACACAAATTAATTTGTATCCTTTGATGATAGCCGCCAATGCCAATCCCATTCCTGTATTTCCAGAAGTACCTTCTATGATCGTTCCGCCGGGTTTCAAACGACCGTCTGCTTCGGCATCTTCAACCATTTTCAACGCCATTCTATCTTTAACGGAATTTCCTGGATTGAAGGTTTCAATTTTGGCCAACACCAAAGCTGGAATTTCTTCTGTGATTTTATTTATTTGGACCAAAGGTGTATTGCCAATGGTTCCCAATATGTTTTTACAGTATTTCATTTCTTCTAAAATTGGATGCAAAGGTACTTATATAAACTTAAAATGAGACTCAAAAAAAATGAACTTTGGATTGGAAAGGGTTTTGAGAAGGATGCTACTTCTTTAATTTACTCGGAAATGGAAAACCGTTGAAATCAACTCAACAACTCGTTCCAATGACTTTAATCACACTGAATTCCTAGGGTATTTGAGCCGAAATGGCTATCTTAGTATAGTTAATAAAAGGGATGAATTAGAGAAGTTAATTTATAATAATTACTAAATAATTAGAATATGAAGAAAGCATTATTTTTAATGACTGTCTTGTTGTTCATCGCATGTAGTGATAAAAAGCAAGCAGCATCGGAAGCCACAGAAATGGCTTTTACAGAGTTGCAGACCAAAGCAAGAGCTTTGTTTGGTGAAATTCCTGAATTTGTAGAAAATCCAGACAATCCTTTGACGGATGAAAAGATTTTATTGGGACAAACCTTGTACTTTGATCCGATTTTATCAAAGAATCAAACGCAAAGTTGCAATACCTGTCATAATATGAGTACGTATGGCGTGGACAATCAACCTTTTTCTATGGGGGACAAAGAAGGTACGATTGGCGGACGAAATTCTCCTACAACTTTTAATGCTGCTCTTCACATTGCTCAATTCTGGGACGGTCGTGCAGCCACGGTGGAAGAACAAGCAGGTGGTCCGATTTTGAATCCAGTAGAAATGGGAATGCCTAGCGAAGAAGCGGCTTTGGAAAGATTGAGAAACAGTCCAAAATACCAAGATTTGTTTGCAAAAACTTTTCCAAGTGAAGAAAATCCAATCAATTGGAAAAATTTGACGGATGCCATTGGTGCTTTTGAGCGAATGCTAATTACACCTTCTCGTTTTGATGATTACATCGCGGGTAATGACAATGCGATGACCAACAGAGAGAAACAAGGTTTGGAAGACTTTATTGAAAACGGTTGTATTGCTTGTCACAGTGGTGTGGCTTTGGGAGGTGCTTCCTTCCATAAATTTGGAGTATATGCCGACTATTGGGTAGAAACAAAAAGTGACAATGTAGATGCGGGAAAGAGAGATGTGAGTCAATTGGAAGCGGATGACAATGTATTTAAAGTGCCATCCCTACGAAATATCACCAAAACCTATCCGTATTTTCACGACGGTAGTGTACGCGATTTGAAAGAGTCAATTCGAATTATGGGGAAACTTCAATTAAACAGAGAATTATCCACAGAACAAGTCGAAAATATCGCGGTTTTCTTTGATGCTTTGACAGGAGAAGTCGATGAAAAGTACACAAAAGACCCAAATAATAAATAGATTTCTTACCTTGTAAAGAATTTAAAATAATCGAAAAAAAACATAGAAATAAATTAGAATAATTATGAAGAATGAACTTTTAGAAAAAATTGCAAGTGCACACAGTAATCCAAGTGTAACTGTATCAATGAAAACACACCGTACGTTCCCAGACTGTGAAAAGGATCAAATCCGAATGAAGAATCTTTTCAAAGAAGCTTCCGAGAGATTGACCAATGAATTCGGGAAAAAAGAAGCGAGTGTGATCATTGATAAAATGAATGAAATTTTAGAAACCTACGACATCAGACATAGTTTAGATAGTCTTCATATCTATTTGTCAAATGATATGACTGAGATTGTAAAATCGCCGTGGGCAGTGGATGAAAATACAGTGCATATTTCAGAACGTTTTGCAATTAAACCTCTGATAGTTATGAATAATCGAATGGCTGATTATTTGATTTTGATTCTTTCAAAATCAGGAACGAAATTGTTCAAAGCACAAAATGATCAAATGGTTGAGGAAATCAAAAATGATACTTTCCCATCAACTGAAAATCCATACACAACTGTGAATAAAATTCAGCAGAGCGATAGCGACAGAATGGATAAACTATTGTTGGAATACTACAATACCATTGACAAAGCCGTTGTGAAAGTTCATTTGGAAACAGGTTTGAATTGTATCGTAATGACGACGGATGACAACTTTGCGAAATTGAAAAAAGTGGCAGATAAACCCGCTATCTACAAAGGATACTCCACCATCAATACCAATGATAATGCTGAGAAAGCTATTGTTACAGCGGCTTGGGGAATTGTTCAAGAATCGCAAAAAGCGAATAGAACCGCAGCGATTGCTGAAGTTCAATCTGCGGTAAGCAAAGGACAAGTTCTTACCGATTTGGGTGAAATTTACCGCGCAGCAAAAGAAGGAAGAGCCGATTTATTTGTAGCTCACAACGATTTCCGTCAAGCTGTAAAAATGACAAGTGACACCACTTTTGACTTGGTAGACGATGTTACGACTGCAGGAGCGATTGATGATATCACCAGCGAAATCGCTCGTGAAGTGATTGCTCGAAAAGGAAGAGTTGTTTTTACCAACCAAGATGAAATCAAAGACCTTGGAAAAATCGCTTTAAAATTGAGATTCTAATTCCAAGAAATTCAAAAAACAAATCATAAAAAAAACGGCACGAATTGAATTCGCGCCGTTTTTAATTTATACACTGTACCTAATACATTGTACGCTGCACATAATACGCTGTACTTTATATATGAATCGCATGTCCATACGCATCCATTACCGCTTCCAAAATCGCTTCGGACATGGTTGGGTGTGGATGAATCGAACTCATAATTTCTTGTGCAGTCGTTTCTAATTTTCGAGCCACAACTACCTCGGCAATCATTTCAGTTACGCCATCACCAATCATGTGACAACCCAACCATTCTCCGTATTTTGCATCAAAAACTACCTTTACAAAACCGTCTGCTGCTCCGTTGGCAACCGCTCTACCGTTGGCAGAGAACGGGAATTTCCCAACTTTCACATCGTATCCTGCTTCTTTTGCTTTCGCTTCGGTCATTCCAACCGAGGCAATTTCAGGAGAACAATAGGTACAGCCCGGTACATTTCCAAAGTCGATGGCTTCTACATGCATTCCTGCAATTTTTTCTACACATAAAATAGCTTGTGCAGAAGCTAAATGTGCTAAATCTTGTCCGTGAACTACGTCACCGATTGCATAATATCCTGCCACATTGGTTTGACAGAAATCGTTGATTGCTATTTTTCCTTTTTCGATTTGAATTCCTACTTCTTCCAAACCTAAATTCTCAATATTGGCAACTACACCTACTGCAGAAAGCAAAATGTCCGCTTCCAATACTTCTTCTCCTTTCTTGGTTTTAACCGTCGCTTTTACGCCTGATCCTGAAGTGTCTACCGAAGTAACTTCCGCACCTGTCATGATTTTAACTTTACTTTTCTTGAAGGATCTTTCCAATTGTTTTGAAATATCTTCATCTTCAACTGGAACGATGCGAGGCATGTATTCCACAATCGTTACATCCACACCCAATGAGTGATAGAAATTCGCGAATTCAACACCAATTGCACCACTTCCAACCACAATCATACTTTTGGGTTGTTCTTTCAAAGCCAAAGCTCCACGGTAACCGATGATTTTTTCACCATCTTGGGGCATACTCGGTAATTCACGAGAGCGACCGCCGGTGGCGATGATGATGTGATCTGCAGAAACTTCGTTGGAAACACCATCTTCTCCTTTCACCATGATTTTCTTTCCAGGCTTAACCGTAGCTTCTCCTTGAATAATTTCAATTTTATTCTTTTTCATTAAGAATTGAACTCCTTTACTCATGGTATCGGCTACACCTCGACTTCTTTTGATGATGTTTCCGAATTCATACGAAATGTTTTCAGGTTTATTGAAACCAAAATCTTCGGCATTGTTCAAATAGTTAAAAACATGGGCGCTTTTCAACAAAGCTTTGGTTGGAATACACCCCCAGTTTAAACAAATTCCGCCCAATTCGGCTTTTTCAATGATGGCTACTTTTTTACCCAATTGAGCCGCACGAATCGCTGCTACATATCCGCCGGGTCCACTTCCGATTACTGCTATATCAAATTTCATCTCTATATTGTTTTTTCAGATACTTTTAAAATCTTTATTTTCGTTGGCTAAATTAAGAATTCTTAAAGGATTTTTGATAATGTGGTATAAAGTAATCGGATTTTTATAAATTTACTCTAATGAAATTGTTTTACGAAAATATAAGTGCGCGTGATAGGGTGTCGCGACAATCTGCCTTGGAGTCTTCTCTAGAACAGGCTCTTGAGGTTTTTGAGTACTTGCCGGAGGACGATGGAAGTTCCATGGGATTCATCCATGAGGACAATATAGTGATTCAAATTCTGAAGTATAATCGGTTTTTATGGTTGATTGAAATTCCTGTTTTTGCCGAAAATGGTGCTTTCCAAGCCACTTGCAATCGAAATCAATGCAAACGGATTATTGCTCGCTTATTTTCGGGCGATGATCCTTTTTCGATCTGTGATTTTAAATTCGAAAGTAATTTGTGATTACAAAACCAATTCTTCAAAAAGTCGATCCAAGGTTTCTTCTAAGTTTTCTGAAAACCCAATATGGGGTCGTGAAGTCTGAACGCAAGAACTTCGCACGGCTGTCATCCATCGAAAACGGGATGGTAAATCCATTTGGGAAATGGGTCCGCCTTCTTTAGATCCCGAAGCGATTAATTCAAATGATTTCAAATTTAATTTTGCGTGTTCCGCATCCAATTCGGATTCAAAAGATTGGAATTTAGCTTCATCAAAATACGTTTTGACCAATAATTTCCTTGCGGGTTTTGAATGAATGATAATTCCTACATTGATGAATTCTTCTCTTTCCACTTTGGGTAAGATTCGAATTACAGCATATTCATATACTATTTTGTCGTGCATTTTGAATCTCTTTTACAAAATTTATAGAATGTTCTCTTCGAATCTTTAGAAAGTCAGCATATACTTTACGCAGTTCTTTTGGCGAATAATTTAAATCAAAATTCATCCATTCATCCGGAAGGAGTTGAACGAGCTCATCGATGAATTCGTCTGTCATAAGGGGTTTGAATTCTCTGTCAACCTTTTCAATATCGATAGCTTGTTCTAAAAGAACATGGTCCTTAATATACGCAAATGGACTTTGTGCATGTTTCTCCCAATTGTCCCATGAATGATGGAAGAAAAACGCAGAACCGTGATCAATTAACCACAATTCCTTGTTCCACATCATCATATTGGTATTTTTAGCCGTCCGATCTACATTGGTAATAAATGCATCCAACCAAACAATTTTTGATGCGAGTTCCGAATCGATTTTCATCACATTCGGATCGTAATTTACAGAACCCGATAGAAAGTGCAATCCCAAATTCAAACCTTGACTTGCTTTCAGCAAATCCTGAATTTCTTCATCGCCCTCTAGTCTACCAAAGGCTTCATCCAAATGGAGAAAAACCAATTCAGGAACGAGAAATCCTAATTTTCGCGCAATTTCTCCACCCAAAAGTTCGGCAATCACCGATTTCTCCCGATGACCGGACCCTTTGAATTTTACAACATATTTAAAACCATCTTCCGCCTCCGCCAATGCAGGTAGAGAACCTCCTTCGCGCAAGGGCAAAATGTATCGAGTAAGGTTTGTGCTTCTTAATTCCATTTCGTATGATTCCTGTTAAATTTCATTTCGGTATAATATTACAATAAATTTCAAAAATGTACCTCTTATTTTAAGTGCCACGATTTCAATCGAGTTAAATAAGTCGGTGCCAAACGATTGAATTCAATCATAATCCCTAGAAAATTTTGTTGCGTATAAAGTTGAGGAATCTGAGAGGATTCGTAACTGTAAAAAATAAAATCTCTGATTTTTTCTTCTGGAATTTTTAAATCTTCTATAAAATAATCTTTTCCAAAATACTTCTGAATTTGCTCAATGATTGCTTCACGACCTTCGAAAGCGTATAAACTTTGCCTTCTTCTTAGATCACCGGTTATCGATTCTAAAACTCGCTCCACATTGAAGTGCAAAGGAGAGTAATCTTTCCAGAATGATAAGGATGTTGAATCACGAAGTTTACTTACATCCGGGTTAAATCCTAATTCTTTGTAGAGTTTGGCCAATTGATCTTTGCTAAGGTCGTATTTCACATCCTTATCCAAATAGCCCGTGAGCTTGGGCGTAATGATTGCTTCCTCTAACACAATGGGTTGAAGGCTTAAATGAATTTTAATCACGTCATTTTTCATCAAACTTTCTGTTATAATAAACCGACGCGATTCATAGATAAAGGATCGAATCAATAAATCATCCCCTTCCGCTGCACGTATTGAAAAACTTCCTGTCAAATCGGTAACGGTCGTAATTTTGGTTCTTGAGTTGGTGACATAAATCCCTTCGGCCGATGAATCTTCAAAGTCGATGACTATCAGTCCTTTGATCGTCTTTTCTTGTCCGAAAGAAAGACTGAATTGACTGAGAAATAGAAGGGTAAACAGAAAATACCTCATTTCATCAGGAATTTAGGATGTAGGAAAACCAATACTCTTGGCTTCATGTATTCTATAGGTATAAAAAAATAATTGTTTCTCAATTTTCGAATTGTTTTTTCCTTTCACCAACAAAGAAAACAAATTCTATAAATTAAACCTTCTAATTAGTAAACAATTAACAATGTTTGGCAATCCGTAAATAAATACGATTGCTACTGATTTTTCAGTTTTTGAAAAAAGAAAGTGATTTGGGATAAATAGACGCTTCTCGGGTGTCCTTCTTGTTTAAAATGTAAATGACTTAGTTTGATAACTTTTGAAGAACTAGAAAAACACCCAAAAAGCTCGTGGTTAATTACCACAATTTAATAACGATAGATTGTATGAATTAGTATATACGAAATGAATTTATTTCTGTACTCTATGAATAGTAAGAAAATAAGGATTTTTAGAATTTAAAATTACCTTATTTACTTAAAAAAAACGTTTGAAAATTTGTTTCCATCGGTATTTTCGAATGAATTTCCCTTCTTCTTTTGTGACTATTTTGGTATCTGAAATGGAAACGGATTGAATGTACGCTTTGGAAATGTCATAAAATAGCGCAAAGCTTTTCTTCTTGTAACTCGCTTTCAGTGCAGCAATCAGACTAATTGTAAAACCATAATCCATTCGATAAAACGCTTGACCGGTTTTCAGTCCATGAATTTCTTTGTAATCTTTTCCCGTCGGCTTTTGCAATTTCACTTCCAATTCCGGAAGTACACAAACTTCAAAACCATAATAGCGTGCAAGTAGCTCATCTACCATGTCCCAACCGATTGATTTTTTCAGACCCCCTATTTTCTCAAAACATTTTTTGGAATAGGATTTAAACGGACCGCGCACTTGTTTCTTATTTCCGATTTTTTCATATTTCCACTTTCCATTTTCTTCGATCATTGCCAATCCACCTGCAATTCCTATTGTTGAGTTCGAAGCAAAGGTTTCAATGACTTTTTCAAAGTAGTTATTAGGCAAAATTACATCTGCATCCAACTTTACAATGATGTCCCAATCGGATTTTAAGTGTTCAAAACCTTTGTAAAAAGCAGAAATAATCTTAGCTCCGGGTTGATGTTCCGTAGATTTTGAATTTGAAGAAAACACTTTAATAAAAGAAAAGTCATTTTGAAATTTCGACAGGATTTCTTGCGTTCCATCCGTCGAATTGTCATTAACTACAATGAGTTCTTCAGGCAAATAACTTTGATTCACTAGGGAATTCAACGCTTTCCCAATGTACTTTTCTTCATTGTGAACCGGAAGTATAATGCTGTATTTTAGACTTTTATTTAGAGTCATTTGGTATGTACTTTTAAGAAAGTACGTTTTTATAGTTTGTTAATTTTTTACTTGTTCTATCAATAACGAATAATTTAACCTAAAAATCTTAGATAGTTCCGCAAAAATAACGATTTTTACCACGGATGATGAATACAAACTCGAAATATCGTTTACGTTTAAATATCCGCATCATTGGATATGCCGAATCGACGGAAGATGGACTTCTGTTCAAAGGGCATGAACCGCTGTGGTGGATGCGAGGAAAGCCGAATTACAATCACATCGATAGTTTTACAGGAGTTCAAGATAAATTCCATCGGGATATTTACGAAAATGATTTAGTAAATTACCGTTTGAATGCCGATTCACCCATGCGAAAAGGTGTAATTCTAATTAACAAAAATTCTTCTTTTGGAATTTTTGATTTGGAATCCGAACATTTCACGCAACTTTTTATGCAGGAATTGTGCTTGTTTCAATCCGAAAAGATGGAAATTTATTCGCATTTATTCAATCATCCCGAATTGGAGGAGTGGATTCAACAATCCTAATTAATTAAAAAGTTCTATAATGAGTCAAATACATATCAAATTAAAGAAACGGAAATTTTACAAATTCGGAATAATGAGTGCATTCATGCTTGTTTTGAGTTTTTTATTTCTCTTCTTCCCAAAAGCATTCACTTCGAATATTATCACAAGCATATATCTTGTTTCAGGGATTGGAATTGTTGGAGTCGCATTTTTTGGAATCGCCACACTTTACAATTGGCGAAAAATTTTAAATTCGAAATTAGGAATTTACATTTCGGAGGAAGGAATGATGGATTTGACTTCCGTTTTTAGAATTGGATGGATTGAATGGAAAGATATTGTGGGATTTACAACGAAAAAAATCTCTAAAACCGAAGTGATTTGCATTGAAACATCAAACCCTGAGAAATATTTAGAACGACTTAAAAGTCCAGTATTAAGAAAGGCTTCAGAGCAGAATTTAAGAATATATGGAACTCCTTTTTTTATAAATACAAGCTCACTTTCAATGAGTTCGGAAGAGCTAGAGAAAGTGTTGAATAGGGAATTGAATAATCGAAAGGTTTAGATAATAGCATGGGTTTTTAGAATGGATTACTTTTCGAAGTTAAGAATTTAAAAAACATTGGTTTTCGAAATGTGAACATCCAATAAAAAGCCTTATTTTTGATTTTTATTAAAATGAAAACTATGTCATACGGGTTATTAAAAGGGAAGAAAGGAATTATATTCGGAGCTTTGGATGAGAAATCAATTGCATGGAAGGCAGCCGAAAGATGTCACGAAGAAGGCGCTGAATTTATTTTAAGTAACGCACCAGTTGCTTTACGAATGGGTGAATTGAATAAATTAGCCGAAAAAACAGGCTCGGAAGTCGTAGGAGCAGATGCAACTTCGATGGAAGATTTAACTGCTTTGTTTGACAGAGCGCAAGAAAAATACGGGAAAATTGATTTCATTTTGCACTCGATTGGAATGAGTGTCAATGTTCGAAAAGGAATTCATTATACCGAAATGGATTACAATTTTCTAAATAAGGGCTGGGATATTTCAGCGGTTTCTTTTCATAAAGTAATGAAAGCAGCCTGGGATAAGGATATAATGAACGAATGGGGAAGTATTTTAGCCCTGAGTTACATTGCAGCTCAACGTAGTTTTCCAGACTACAACGACATGGCGGATAACAAAGCGTATTTGGAATCCATCACACGTAGTTTTGGGTATTTCTGGGGGAAAGATAAAAATGTTCGAGTAAATACAATTTCTCAATCGCCTACACCTACAACTGCAGGACAAGGTGTAAAAGGTTTCAGTGGATTCTTGAAATTTGCCGATGAAATGTCACCGCTTGGAAATGCAACGGCGGATGATTGTGCAAATTATATTGTAAGTATGTTCTCAGACCTTACCAAAAAAGTTACGATGCAGAATCTTTTTAACGACGGTGGTTATTCTACAACCGGAGTTTCTGAAAAAGTGGCCGAAAGATTTACATAAATTTCATACAATATATAAGGTATATAAAAACCGTCTTCTTGTAAAAGAGACGGTTTTTTGTTTAAATGAATTCTGAGATAGGAGTTTGTTTAACTGTTATTCAAAACAGGGCAATAAATTTCATAGTTTCCCTATATTTTGAATAAATTAGAAAGAAAGAAGTAGGTTTCTAAATTTAAACTACGCAAAGAACTTTCTTGGACGTTATTGATACTGAAAATAAAGAATGAGTTTTCATGTAGTTTTTCGTATATTTAAAGGATAAAAACACAACCATGAAAACATTCCTACTAACACTTATTATTTTATTAAACGGATTTTGGGTGAAAGCGCAAGAGGTATCACTAGAATTATTTGCCGAAGGATTTAATTCGGTTGTTGAAATGGCGCATGCCGGAGATAGCAGATTATTCGTTGTAGAGAAAACAGGAAAAATTAAAATTCTTCAACCAGACGGAAGTACAAACTCAGTTCCCTTTTTAGATGTATCAAATTTAATTTCCAATGGAGGAGAACAAGGTTTATTGGGATTGGCTTTCCCATCCGATTATCAAACATCCGGTCGATTTTATATTAATTTCACCAATACAGCAGGCAACACGGTGATAGCTAGGTATTCCGTAAGTTCAAACCCGGATATAGCAAATACGACGGGTGAGCCTTTACTTACCATTCCACAACCTTTTACCAACCACAACGGAGGAACCTTGAAATTTGGTCCCGATCATTACTTATGGATTTCTTCGGGAGATGGAGGAGGAGGGGGCGATCCGAATGGAAATGGACAGAACACAAATACTTTATTGGGAAAAATTCTTCGAATCGATGTGAGTGGAGCAACTTACACCTCTCCATCTGACAATCCTTTTGTCGGTCAAAATGGTGCGGAAGAAATATGGGCCTACGGAGCAAGAAACCCTTGGAAATTCTCATTTGATCGAGAAACCGGTGATTTTTGGATGGCCGATGTCGGTCAAAATGCAATTGAAGAAATAAATCAAAGTTTATCTACCGACGGTGGATTGAATTACGGTTGGCGATGTTACGAAGGGAATGATCCATACAATACAGCGGGATGTGGTGCGCCAGATTCAATGACTTTTCCTGTTGCGGTATACAATCACTCTTCGGGGCGTTGCTCTATAACGGGTGGTTATGTATATAGAGGTGCTCTTTATTCCAATTTAGTAGGAAGTTATTTCTTTGGTGACTTTTGTTCAGGTGAAATAGGATGGGTTCAGCCCAACGGGGAAATGTCTTTCCTTTTGAATTCGGGAATCTCAATTACCTCCTTTGGCGAAGATGCAAATGGAGAGCTTTATGTTTTGGGAAATGGAAAAGTGTTTAAAATAAAGGGGGAAGAAATGGGCGTAGTAGAACAAAACGAATGGAAGGTTTCTTTTTACCCCAATCCCGTTTCAGATATTTTAACTATTCAAAGTAAGCAATCGTTTGATTTGATACATATATATAGTAGAGATGGAAGACTGCTAAAAGAACAAAAGGGGAATACAAAACAAATTGGAGTATCCGATCTTCCAGCGGGTGCATACATAGTTGTTTTGCGTTTTGGAAAGAGAACGAAGACCTTAAAGTTCTTGAAAAAGTGATTTTATTCGAATTATTGAAAGAAATTGAAAAAACTTTCGATCGCTAATAACTTGAATCTAAATCAACTGTAAAATACTTTCACAAAATCTCAAAAAAAGGTCAAAAAACATTTGGTTAAGATGGAATGGGTAGCTTATCTTTGCACTCCTTTACCGAAAGGAATAGGGATGTAAAAAGAGGTGTTCATTGTAG
>Ga0172382_10000144_pt1 | contig 119403 bp, 121 predicted proteins | sample Leawel138RmetaG_FD_122245 | JGI IMG/M metagenome (GOLD analysis project Ga0172382, IMG submission 122245) | Leachate microbial communities from a municipal landfill in Southern Ontario, Canada - Leachate well 138R metaG | ecosystem: Engineered > Solid waste > Landfill > Unclassified | place... | reverse complement strand
CTCTCCAGACAGCGATGACTGGAGCGAGGTAGAACGTGCGCGAGAGGCACTGGAACAGGCCATCATAGAGATTTACTGCAAGCACAAAACAGAAGATGGCCATTCGGTTTGTGAAACAGAGAATCCGACGGATTCTATCGCAACCGATCCTTTCTGAGAGGTCCACTGCAGCAGTTACCGTAACGCCTCATTTTTTGAACTGAGGGCTGATAATCCGCTGGTCTGTCCTATTCTAAAACCAGTAAAAATAGGCGTTTCGGCCTGCGCCATACCGTGATTTTTGGCGCTTTGCCCAAATATCGCCCAAGCGCCCCCGAAAAGCGCCTTATTTGCGACTAGTCACAATGCGGCATCGTTACGCAGTGTTAATCAACGTCATTTTTTGCCATATGCCAGCATCATGCGATTTCCACGCGACTTTGTTGAAAATGAATATTTATCAACTTGATAAATTGACGTATTTTGCGGAATACGTGTCAGGCCATGGACAAACCATTTTGACGCCCTGTTTTCTGCTAAAAACTGATAAATCTCAAGCGCTGTTTAACAATCAGCTTTTCACCACACGATCAAACAGATCCTGAATGACGGGGAATAACACCGAAATCATGGTTTGCACCAGATACGCGGCCAGCAACAGCAAACTAGAACAGGGAATGCGTATGCCGGTCTGCATTTACTGCGCCATCAGCTTCTTCATCAAAAACCACATCTCTGCCCGACGCCATCGCCCATACCAACGCCGCTATCCAGCCGATCACTGTCCAGCCCAACAACAAACACAGCAAGGTGATACCCAATAAATACGGACTCCCCAAGCTCCAGGCCAGCAATACCGGAAGCGCATAGACCACCAGAACCACAAAAATACCCACAACCAGCAAAAACACAAAACCTGTCTGCGTCTCAAAAAGCCAATGCCACATCCCGCCTGCTCCTTCCAATGTTAAACAGCGTACGGCACAGACCTCTGCCTGTACCCTTACAGGGGGTAACCCCTGCCGGGTGCAACCCTTGCAGGGTGCAACCCCAATTATCCAACCCCTTCCTTCGTGTTATCCACCGCCACCGATACCGGCACATACGGTCGATGCATCCTCAACCAATCCCCGCGCGCACGGACATACGCCTTGTTTATCCGCTCTACCAAAAGACGCTCATCCGCCTCTCTCCCCGGCGTCAGGCGTCCACTCCGTAACCGTTTCTCCAGACTCGCCGCCTGCGTCTTGTCAAATGACGCTTCCACAAATCGCTGCCAACACAGCAAAATCTCCGGCGCATCCTGTTCCCATACCCCCACCAGCCACCGTATCTGCTTCAGGTCTCCGTTATAAAATAATCGGTGAAACCGTATCCGGTAATCATCCGTCCTCGGCACCGGCTGGCCCGGCACATTTTTTATATGCTTCGGCCTCTCCATAAACGAATAGTGCGCATCCACCTTGAATACCCCTATTCCCAGGGCCACCTGCCCTACTTCCGTCTGCAGGTAGTGGTCCCGCAGCTGCGTCCTGCGCAGAAAATCCCACAACAACCGTCTCACCGAATGCTCCGATACGCCTTCATTCAGTTCCACCAATGCCGCGACGATATATTCCATCCGCGCCTGATCCCTGGCGTCCATGGGTCCCCACTGTGACATGCCACATGCTCCTTTATCCCGGTGAAAATCGGCCAGGGTCCGGTACACTGTCCATCCCCCTGACCGTATTCCTCAAAATATCCGGCACGACGATACCTGTTTGCAACCCCTTGGCCGGGTGCAACCCCGACGCCGGGTGCAACCCCTTGGCAGGGTGCAGTCCCTTGCTGTGCTGCGCACGCCCATACACCTTGCTGGACCGCACCGAAATCTGACCCAGCGCCGCCGCCAGCGTCCGACGATCCACGCCCGACTTCTTCAGCCGACCCGCAAAAATATGCCGGCCCGAATACAACGTAATGCGCGGACGCTTCGCACCATGCACCGCATCCCATCCCCTGCGCAGCCACAACGCATAACTGGCCAACACTTCCTCAGCCGTCTTGGTGCGTAACAACCGATCCCGCACCACCATCGCCCGCGCCACTACCTGCCAGTCCGCTTCCGAAACATAATCCAGATACCGCCACACCACCCCCGCCTTATCCTCAAGCCCTACTCCACGCACCCGATTCCCCGCCGCATCTTTCCTGGCCTTCGCTGTCGGTATCCATATGCGACGCTTCTCTGTCTCCATTTGGCAGCCCTTCCACTCCACCGGGCGAAATCCCGCCAACATCGCCGCTTCCATCCACAACGCCACTTCTTTCCCCACTTCCCGCTTCTCCAGCCACGCCTTCACCGCATCCCATCCCTTCTCGGATTTGCGCCGCTTACCCGGACCCCCCAGTCGCCTCTTGCGTACTGCACCCTCTAATCCCAAAGCCTCTCCGACCTGCCTTCGCGTCCCCTGTTGCCCCAGATCCGCCAGATACCAGATCAACGCCATTCGGTACAAACGCAAGGTCGCCACACTCCAGGACTGGCTCCGTAACCATTCCCCCAACTCCGGCAACTTCTCCACACCCGCAGCCGATGCCCGCACCAGAATCCGCTTGACCAGACGCGCATACAGCTCCTCCGTCGAGGCTTTTCTACCCCCTGATTGGTCGATGGCATTCATGACTCAAAATCCTCACGCAAAAATCCATATCCGCCCACCCCTCAGACCCACCCGCATAAAAAAGGTTTTTTTCCTCAGATTGGAGCGATGCAGGTCCCATTACTCTAAAGTACACGTTTACAAAATGCACCCGACGCAAACAGAACCCCATCCAGACAAAGTTGGGTCACTTTGAGGTCACTCCCGCGACAAATTTGGGTCACTGCCGCGACAGTCTGTGGTCACTGCCGCGACAAAGTTGGGTCACTTTGGGGTCACTCCCGCGACAGTTTGGGGTCACTTTGGGGTCACCGTTTTCCATCTCTCCGCCTTCCAAAAACGTTGCGGCACCATAGGTAGTGAGCGCATTTTGGAGGATGAATCATGTTGCACCCACAGGCAGTCACGCAGTCCGTTCCGGCCCCTTTTCAGCAAATGGCCCATTGGCGTCGTTCCAATGGTGGCCGTAGCGGGCTGAAAAAAGGCGATCCGCTGTATCACATGCACCGCAAGGCCATTTACCAGCAGGCCATGCAGACTGGCGCTCAGGCTGGTCTCGCCTGGGCGGATCGGGTGATATGGCTTCAGTTGCAGGCGCAAAAGCCCTATCTGAATCAGGTCTGGAATTTTCATCACTGGATTTTTACCGTGCCGGATTCACAGCATCAGGTCTGGGTCATGCCGCCGATTCTGGAACAGACGCAGGAGGCCATACACCTGCACAACCCGGATTTACTGACCATTTCCAATAAACTGTATCGGATTCATGCCCCGGCGAAACTGATCACCAGTCAACCCCGCTGGCAAGGTTATCTGATGCCGGCATTACCGCCCTACCCCCGGGAAAAAAACATCCCGTCCCTGCTGTTACCGCACACTCCGGCGCAACGGGCAGCCTGGATGGATGGACTGAAAAAGGGATGGCAAGCCGGAATCCATCTGGCGCGGCAGAATTTCACGGAGGCCGTTTATAAAATGCGGCGCATCTTCATGGGCATTTTGTTGTATGACCGCCTGCATGCCCAAAATCGCATCGGTGCCCCGTATTTCGCCATCAGCAACCTGGGCACCGTCGATCATGGTCGAGATTTGCGGGAAAACGACCGAATTTTACGCATCACCCGACAAGCCGTCTGGCATGTTTCCGGCTTGCGCGCCGTCCACCATTACGTCCTGATCTGGAATCCCGGATTACCGACACAGACCATTCAGAAAGCGGGAAAACGGTAATGTTCAGCGTGGAAGATTTACATCGCATGCTGATTGTGGCTTCGGATACACCCGGCATATCGGATCTGGATTTCATGTCCGATCATCCGGTTTTCGTCAATTGGTACGGAGATCGTCACGTCATGCGGCGCGATGGAACCATTCTGAAAGGCGACGAGTGCGATGTGTCTTTGCTGCATGAATGCATTACCCCCGATGAAATCCGTTTTATTGCCAATCATCTGTTTCGGGGGGCAGCGGCCCAGGAAGAAATGAATCGCACCCAGGGCGGTTTGAACATGGCGTATCTGGTGGAGGAAAAACACGCCGTAGGCCATGCACGTCGCGGTGCCAAGCATCGGTTCCGGGTCAATATGGTGCAGGGCAAAAACACCTATGATGAAACCAATGTGCAAATCACCATCCGGCCTTTGCCCAATATGGTGAAATTTCCGGAAGATTACGGGATTCCTCCTGAAATCATCCGGCACTTTTTCCACACGCGCGGCATGGTGCTCGTTACCGGACCGACCGGTTCCGGCAAAACCACTTTACTGGCATCCATGTTGCGGGACTGGCTGGAACGCAGCACGCATTCCCTCAAGATCATCACGGCGGAAGATCCCATCGAAATTGTCCTGCAGGAAGTCATTCATCAGATGCTGTTGTCAGGGCGCATTCCTAAAAGTTTCATTCATCATGCGGAAATTCCCGGCAATCTGAAAACATTCAGCCTGTCCATCCGCGAAGCCGTGCGTCGTCATCCCAATGCCGCGCTGTTTGGCGAATTGCGGGACCGGGAAAGCATCGATGCCGCACTGGAACTGGTTTTAACCGGGCACCTGGTTTTGTCCACCACCCACACGACCGGTGTAGGCAGCACCATTGATCGATTGATTTCCGGCTTTCCCACGGAAGAAAAACCGATGAAGAAACAGGATCTGGTGTATTCGCTGCGCCTGGTGGTTTCGCAGTTGCTGGTCAAAACCGCAGACGGCAAGCAGACCGCTATCCGCGAATATTTACCTTTCACAACGCCTGTTCGCAAAGTCCTGCTGGAAACACCGATTGAACATTTGTATCCCGTGATTGATCGACTCTTGCAGCAATATGGTCGCCCCATGATTCGGGACATTGAGGATCGCTATCGGGACGGCCTCATTACCGAAGCCACCTATCGGACACTGGAGGAAGAACATGGCCTCGTCTAAGCATGCCGCATCCCCACGTGGGCAATGTTATCTCAATCTGGGAAAATCCCCGGACGACCTGGAAATCCTGCAATTTATCCAGATACTCAAAGCCTCTGATCTGCCGATATCCACATGGATAAAAAAAGCCGCTGCAACAGGCATTCGCACACTACACAAAAATGGCGAAATTCAGAAGCTGCCCGCTGGCAGGCGGCAGCCACTTGCAGGGTGCAAGCCCTTCGCAGGCTGCAAGCCGGGAAAAACGGATATCTGGACGTTTCATTACCGCATTCCCTCACAGAAATAGGAGATCACCATGCGCTGGCGCGATGCAGGACAGTCACCATCGACCCTCTTTGGTCTGGAATATTACACATTGATCCCGATTATTCCCTACTGTGTGCTTTTCTATCAAAGCCCCCTCTGGACAGTTTTATTACTGCTCTGGTTTGTCTTCATGTGGGTCATCAACAAGCACTACCGCATGCGCCTGATCGATGTATGGACATGGATAGAGCGGTTCTTCTATGGAGACTGGAGGTTCCGGTGAGGCTGCTGCGCTTCAATCTGAAACAGTCGCCGGATGATCTGGTGATTATCCAGTTGATTGAACATCTGGAGGCAGCAGGATTGCCCGTCATTCCCTGGATCAAGCGCGCTACGGCCATCGGTGCGCGTGAAATGGAAAAATCCGGTGAAATGGATATGGGTCACCCGGATTCCACGGAAAAGCACACATCCAAACCCGTTCAACAACCGGTGCCCTCAAAACCGTCGGGGCAGACCACCCGAAAAAAACCGCCATCGGATAAATCCCCGATGAAAAAAACGGTACAGAAAGATGCGCTGCAGCCTGTTCCCGCGCCGACCCCGGTGACTCCGGCCAAAGTGGTGCAACCGATACCGGGCCCCTTGCAACCACCCACGCCAGCGGGGTCAACACCTGCAGTGGAGGACCCATTACCGCCGGAGACTCTGGTAGAGGAGCAATCCTTTGATGGAGAGCAAACCCCGCAGACAGCGCATGACGACGGTCTTGCAGGCGGTAGACCTACAGACGACAGCCCGCTGCCCCCCGGGCGGGCCTTTGATCCGTCCCAGGTCAGCATCTCGGAAGAAAGCAAACGATTACTCAAGGAACGCAACATTATTGGCATGTTTAGAGGATTTGACGCATGAAAACATTTGGTATGGATGACGGTTACGGTGAAATCAAGGTCGGCAATGGCGAGCATTTTCAGGCTTTACCCAGCAAGGCCGTACGCGGAAAAGTGGTACGCAGTCAATATGCGGCCGGCGAATTTCATGTGGCGGGTGCGCCTGTTCTGGAAAGTGAAAACGCCCTGTTCACCCTGCAGGACGCGGCCAACGTGGAAGATACGCGATTTGACGGCTGGCCACACTCCGCCATGAATCGGGTATTGTGTCGATATGCCGCCAGTACATTGGGGTTTCAGGACGGCGACAATATCGTCACCGGACTGCCCATGTCCGTGTACTTTGATCGCAATGGTCAGGTGAATCAGGCGGCTATCCAGCGCCGCTGCACCTCCCTGAAACTTCCGGTCATGCAGCACATGCCGGACGGCATGATACGCCACCTGGCCACCCCCGGACGGATCAAGGTCCTCCCCCAGGGCATGGCGGCGATTTTCGATGCCATTCTGGATCTGCCCGCACACGAAACCCTGCCGGAAATGGTCGGCGTGGTGGATATTGGTTCACGCACCACTGATGTAGCGGTCTATGCCATGCAGGATGCAGACAATGGCGGTTCCATCGAGGTCAGCCGGTCCGGGGGCTTTCAGAAAGGAGTCTCCAATCTGGTGGAATTACTGGCCCAGGCCCTGCAGCAATCTTTACGTCTGCCCGCCTTACCGCCTTTATCCACGGTGACCCAATCCCTGAAAACGGGTCAGTTCAAGGCAGCCGGCAAATCCTATAACGTCGAGACCGAACGGGCGCAGGTCATGCGGATGGGCATCACGGAAATTTTGCAGGATGCCGAGCGCATTTTAAGTGCGGGCATGGGGCTTTCCGGTTTGATGGATCTGGATCGCATTCTGATTGTGGGTGGCGGCGCCCGGATTCTGGAAAAGGTCCAGGTAAAAACCTGGGATCAGGCCTGGATTCCCGATGAACCGGAAATGGCCAATGTGCGCGGCATGGTCAAACTTGGTCAACGACTGCGTTAAAACGGAGTGAAACCCATGGAAAACGCTGAAAAAAACACCCCGTATCTGTCGGATTCGGTTTCTACAGCAGCCATCATGAACCGGATATTTGACGATTACAAAAATCTTCACCGGGATAATCCGGTCAGAAAAACACCAAAACAACCTGCCAGTGCATTAGCTCAACGATTGGCGGAACAGCATAACGCCTTGCTGAAAAATCTGTATCAGCAGGATGTGCAACAGTGGATTGAAAAACTGAAAGCCTCGGCAGAAGATTTAAGTCAATATGAAGCGCATTGGCGTAACAGGATAGATACGGCGGATGAGCGGATGCGGACTTATCTGCAAAAGCAGTTGGAAGCGATGGAAGTCATGCAGAAAACCATACAGGATCATCAATTCCAATGGACAGAGGCATTGACCCAACATCATGAAAACGTGCATACGTCGATGCAGAACATCAGCAATCCACTTAAAAAGCTGGATCAATTGCTGGACGAACTCAGCACCAAATTGAGCACGATTCATCGCGCAGCAGAAATGTTTCACTGGTATTTGCTGGCTTCAGGATTCATCGGGGCAGTCGCCGGATTAGGCGTTTCTGTTTTGTTACGATAAGTTTTCTGAAAGATTTTGAACTTTCCAAAAAAATATTACACAAAGGATGCGGAAGCCAAGAAACGCCCGAAAGGAAAGCGGTTCCCGCTTCAAAATCTCCCTGAATGTTGTTACGGCGCGATGTTCAGGGATTTTTTCATAAGTTGTCCCATGATTGTGGTTCAAAACCGAATCCTCTGCGCAACATGGCGACGACGCGTTCCGCTTCTTCCTTTTTTTCAAAACCAAACAGGCGCACCGGCGCGTTCAGCACATTCGATGTGTAATAAATCTGCCAGGTTGCGGCGTTTTCCGGTTGGGTAGGTTGAATCTGCTCATCTACAGGCGCAATAAACATCTCCAACGTTGAAAGACGACTGATTTCAGTGAGCTTGTCAAAAAGAGCAAGCAGCAGATGAAATTCTCCATCCAGTGGCAGATTTATGCGAACCATTTCCTGCGTAAGCGGTGGATCATCACTGACATAACAACGTAAAGCCAATTCCACCTCGATAGGCGGACCCGGTACTCGCACCATTACCATGTAAAACGTCTCCTGTGCCATGAACCGAATGCTTTTATACCAAAAAAAAGCCCGGAAATCTCCGGGCAAGCGCGAGGCCATCAGGAATGGGTTGCACCCTGCTAAGGCTTGCCCACTGCAAGGGTTACACCCTGTAAGTGATTACTTTTTCGCGTTTTCAAACCATGCTTTCGGTGTGTGAAACGCGGAATGCGCTACCCGCTTTTGCGTCACTTTTCGGGGTGCGCAGCGCTGCATGGTGAAATCGGCCATTTCGGCCCGCGATGGAATTCTCTCTACCACGGAACGGGTATCTGGATTCAGAAGCAACAGGGCAACAGGCATGGCTTGCCGATTCACCAGCCTGACCAGTTCTGCTGGCCGCACGTCTTTGGCATTCAGATAAATTTCCGGCTGGACGGCCGGTTGAGGATCAGGTCTGGAAAAACTCCAGCCCATGGCCGAGGCCAGATTCAGACCCACCTTGTCCAGGGGGCCACTCCAGTGAAAATAAATGCGGTTGAGCATGGCGTGTTGCGGTGAGGGAGCCACCCCGATAACAGCCGGATGGGATTGCACATAAAGCACTTCGGATACCCGCTGTTGTGCCTGTGCCGCCTGATGACTGGCGCGTAACAGAACCGCCGGCAATGGAGTCACGGTCGTTTGCGCGGGTGGTACCTGTGCAGCACACCCGGACAAGGCGGCCGTCGTCAATGTTGCCATAAGGACAAGGGATTTTTTCATGGACATGGTGCGCTTAAACTCCTGTTTGATGATGGAGGGGAAAGAGACATCAGATAATCATTGAAATCATTGTGCTCTGCAGGGGGTGCAACAATTTTTGCGCCCGGATGCAACCGACAGAAATCGTTACAGGCACGAAGACCTGCCGGGTCGTTATCCTGCAAGACGACCGTGGCGGGATAGGCTACCGGGGAATACCAGCTTTTGATTTGCGACGTGCCCAGGCAGGCATGAACCGACGCAGAAGACAAAGTGCCGCGCATGGATTGCAGGCGCAACCAGGACAGCGCGGTTTCAATACCTTCGGCCACGACCAGCAAAGGACTGTTTTCGGAGCCGTACAAATGGACACTACTGCCCACCATGCTTTGATCAAAAATCCCGAAAGACATTTTCGCCTGTTTCAGTGGCGCTTTGCCTCGACTCTGCAGTTGTGGCCCGGTCTGAAGCCGGGGGTCCAGCCAGAGACGTTGCATGCCGACGATCTTTCCGCTGGCAAAGGCCAGTGGGCCATCGACGGGTCGGGTGACCCAGGCGATCAAGGCCGGGCCACTCCAGTTTTCCCGGCTGTTTTTCAGATGGGGATGGAAACTGATATGGCTCGGAAGCAGGATGTTTTCTCCCAGGCCTCTGGACAGGAAATAATTTTGAACCATGCGTTGATGCGTTTTCTCGGTCAGTTGATGGAGAGGTACGGATTCCTTCTGCAGTTTTTCCAGATATTCCAGACGTTTTTGCGCATCGGGCGCGAGATGCGCCCAATCAATGATCACTGGTTTTTCATGCGGCATCGGCGTTGCAGCAGGAATTACATCCCTTAGTCCTGCGGACGACGTAGGGATGCTGCGGGCAGAGCGAAGCGCAGGCGCCGACCGATACGCCAAAGCTTTCGGGCTGACATCCGGCAACAGCAGGGCCGCGATTTCTGCCAAAGATTTTTCAAATGACCAGCCATAAACGTGTTGCAGCAATGTCCAGCCATTGCCCGCGACAATTTCTCCCGTCCCCTGCGAACAGATGAAGGAACCACTGCCGTCTTTATTCACGAAACGAAAGCGGTCCTTACCGCCACAGCCGGGGCAGGGACAATGCTTGCCGTGCAAGGAAGCTGCCGGAATCCCCAATTGTCTGAGCAGGGACGGCCAGCGATCCCCCGACTGCAACAGGTTTTTGACGCGGCCGTACACCGGATCATCGGGCACCTTGTTCATGGATGCCTTATGGATGCCGGACAGGTTAACCCTGACCATCCAACTGCCCCAGGACGTCACGGATCAATTTATCCATGGACTTTTGATTCGCCAGCGTGATTTTCTGGATTTCGGTTTGTATCAATCCACGCATTTGCAGTTCCATGTTTTCCATTTTTCGGGTAATCAGCTCCTCAATGCGGTCGATGGTGTTTTTGCTGTCTTCCGCGAGCACCGTGATGGCGCGATTGGCGCGGGTAAATACCGTGTCCCGGTATTGACGGGTAATTTCAATCATTTCCTGGGTGCCCTGGGCGATCAGATCGTTCAGCCAGAGTCGGCGTTCTTCCTGACTCCAGGCCTTCCGGGTTTCTTCCACGGCTTCCTGGTTATCCGCCAAAAACTTCCGGGTTTCTTCCCACATATTGTGGGGTTCCGATTCCGCCCAGATCTGCAGGGATTGATGCAGTAGCAGCAACATCTGCTCAAGCCCTTCCAATGTCTGCAATCTGTCCAGGCAATCATTCAATTGACACTGAAGATCGGCCAGGGTGGGGTTGGCACCCTGCGAAGGGTTGGCACCCGGCAAAGGGGTTGCACCCGGCAAAGGGGCTTCGGCAGACGGTATTTTTTCGGGCGCTTCTGTTGCCATCACGCCGCTCCCGGTCCCGGCGTGAATCCGCCACTATTTGGTTTTTGTGGAGCAGGCTGCTGATGCACAAATTCCTTGATTTGTGCCTGCGGGCGCGGATCATCGGGCAGGTTGCTATGCACAATGATGGGTTTGCCGGTGGTGAAATTTTCCAGCAGGACTTCGCAGAAACGTCGGGCATCCGGCTCCGTCTGAAAAATCATGAGGCGTTCACGCGCCAGTCGTCCACCCGGCAGACGACTGATGTCATAGGCGGCCCAACGGTCAGGCAGGGTGCCTACCGGGACGATTTCGCCTTGTGCATTTTCCGGGATGACAGCCATATCGAGGTTTTTCCGATGGCTCATTTCCGTCAGGCGGTTCAATGCGCGCAACAGACTGCTGAATTGATTATCCAGTGGCACATCCATACGGACCAGCGACCGGGAGGGCTGGCCATTCTCATCCAGAATGGAAATATTAATCTCCGCGATCTTTTCGGGGGGATGTTGCATCATGGGTTTCTCTCCTGTTCAATCTTCCTGAACCCTTGGTGCCGCAATGCAAAACACGCGATACCGCAAGGTGCAGGAGACGAAATGCAGCAGATAGAACAGATTTTTGAGCAGCAGCGCGCTGCGCGTGAAGCCAAAACCCGCATGGGAGCAACGACGGCCCTGAAACGGTTGGCGGCGAAAGGCATTGAAGCGCGACTGATTGGTTCGCTGGCACCCGGCTCAGCACGCGCGTTCAGTCGTTACCCGGATGTGGACATTCTGGTTTTGCAAATGCCTTGCAGGCGGCAGGCCTTGCAGGCGGCAGGCCTTCTGAATCCTGGCGATATCGCGTAGAAGGTCTGGTGGAAGAGGCCATGGGCGGTTTGCCCTTTGATGTAGTTTATGCAGATGAAATACCGGAACAGGAACGTGGCGCATGGGGATTGTGACGATAAATCCGCTTTTTTTGCGCATAGATCGTGAAATCCATGCGATACGCGCGGAAGTTCAGTTACTAAATTGAGCGCAATCTTATCTATCGACACAAAAAGCAGATACATCCGGATTATATCCGGTTGTTCTTGCCGGAGCGGCTTCGACCATTGAAAAAATATACTCAGAAATGGAACGATGTCTGAAAATGCTGGCACAGGATATTGATGGGTACGTGCCTGATGAAAATTCACGGCATCGAGATTTATTGTTGCAGGCAGCGCATCCTGTCCCCGGTATCCGTGATACATCCATGATCAATGAGAAGACATTGCACCTTCTTGTTGGACTCAAAGATTTTCGTCATCGGGAACCTAATCTGTACAGCCGTGAACTGACCGCAGGCAGAGTCATCACCTTGGCGGATGAAACACAAAACGCTTTGAATATGTTCGTACAGGATTTAGAAACTTTTGGAAAAAAGGGTATTCGTAAGTTGTTGTGTATAACGCCTCAACCGGATCGCCGCTCATTCAGGTCTTGTTTATGTATTTACCATACAAGATGGTTCACGATGCAAAGTAATTATTATGCTGTTAATGTTTTTTATGTGAAAAAAAACTTTGTTTATCGTATAGCAATACCCAACATCAAGGTGTGAGTTATCAATCCATTTTAACTTGACAGAATTCGGCCCAATAGCCAGTCTATCTATTGAGAACGATATTACTGTCGTCCATGGGAATCTTTTGCTCATAACGGCAACATTTATCCAGTCAAAGGCTGTGCCAAACCCGCTAACAGCACCTAATCTTGCCCTCGCAATCTCATTGCCATTGGGTGCATGGGACATTTTGGACCAGGTCCGAATTGGTTTTTCTGGGCCGCACCCATATAATGCGAAACCCAATAGAAAGACGACGCTGAGTTTGGTCCAAAATCTTGGTGTCATACGTTAGCCGTTGCTGTTTATCCAGAAGGAATAAAATTTGATTTTTCCACCAATAGTGGCGCCAATGTGGTCCAGATGCTCAATGATAGTTTGAGCCTTGTATCAACAAAACAGCAAAAGGAGACGAAAGAATGACGCTGACTATCGACAAAATACTGTATATCTCAATGGGCCTGGCGGACTTCCCCTGTCGTTCACACAAGTCACGGTAACGATTAAGCACATATCCAGGATTTGCTACTGTGTTATACGGAAAACGTACCCCATGTGATCGTAGCCGTAGCACAAGCGCAAAGTTACCAATTACCAAGTTTGCAATGGAAAAGGCAAACCATAATAGAACGGCAACCCGCAACATAAGCATTGTCTAACCTTGCGACTGTATCAAGTCGCTATAGTTATCCGTGACGTAGGATTGTATACGGCGCGTTGCGTAGAAATAAACAATCGCATATACCATCACAAGGACAAAAACGTAATAACCAAAGACCATCATGCCTAGAGACAGTATGATAAACAATATGCCTGTCATTTTGGGGATGATAATCATCTTTTTATTCAACTGCTCGAAAATTTTGTCAGGATCACCATTCAATCTTACTCCAAGCTTATATCTACGCAACTGTTTGAGCATGTATGGGATTCCAATGAGTGTTAATGCAATGATACCCCATCCTACGACTCCTGCGGCTTGAGCATTTTTTTGAGGATTTAATAAGATGAGGACACCAGTCAATAACGCAAGAATGACTATTATCACTATCCCGCTGGGGCTGAATTTTGCGCCCAGAACATAATTGGTTTCCCTCTGCAGAAGTTCAGGCGTCACGGATGCCGGATTAAACCATGTTTTGTTTCTAAGGTTTAGAAAATCAAAAACATCAATCAGCATGACGAGGGCTACAGCCACAGGAATAATTGGATTGACCACCTGAGCGTAAGTACCATAAATACAGGCTGAGAGCACGAACAACATAAACACCTCGCGGCCCAGCATGTAGTTGATTTGTTCACGTAAGAACATCACCATTGTAGCTAACTTGTCTTGATCTTGCATATTACAAAAGTCCTCCCAGCTTTTTGGCTTCCATATATTGGAAAATTCTCTCATAACAGAAAAATTGTCTTTACCATAACCTATAAATCAGTTTTATTGCATACAATCCCAAGCCTAATCCAGAGGCCATCACAAGAAAAAAAACAGAATGCGGTTGAATTCTTAATTTGATAAGGTCAAGTATAAATGCCACCAGACCTACACCAAAAAAATAAATAACGATTAGTGCAAAATAATTCAACCATAAATGCAGCTTCTGCTGGTTTCCTATTAGTCCCTGAAAGCCCAGCACAGCGAATAAGGCAACCGCACTGCCAACGCTTATCAATGCAAGTGATGTCCACCCAATAGGAGGCCGACTACGCATGATAGAAATTATCATGAAGGGTTCGGTAACCATCCCTGCCACAAAGGATATGATTATAAGAATGTTGCGCATACTCATGAAACATAACCCTGAGAGCCAGTTGATGCGCCTAGTAAAACAGGTTTTCCACCAACAGTGGATGAATTTATCCTCCAAACGCCAGCTATTTTTTTCATATGCAAGTGCAAAGTTAGGTGGCCATAAGCACCACGAACATCTACTCGAAGCGTGGCTCTACTGTGTCCAGAGCCGCCTAATATAAGCTTCTCACTACCTGCATTAAACCATGGCAAGGATACTTTTGGGTCCGGTCCAACCATGCTATGGATGTAAGCGGATTGCATCACAATGGTTTTAGCTGCACTGTATGCACTGCCATAACGAACTGGCAGGTAGGCCAAGAGAAATGCGCCTACGGCGAAAAGCAATACTCCTAGTACACTCCAAAATGGATGTTTTCTTACTAGAGGAACGAGAGAAATTCGGCTCATATTTGTCCTTTGTCAATAAAATGTGAGGAACCCCAAGGCAATGTCATAGGATTCTCTATTGCTTGAAGCCGCAATACTCACCACGTACAATTGGTCAATATGTAACTTTTAAGCAGGCTATTTTGACAATTAAGGTTGCCAAAAGAAGACGTTTTGGGTCTATGATGCAGAGAAAATACAAATTCATAATGATGCCAACCACGTATAATGGTCGCATAAGGAAGATGAACGCGCCAACCAATTCTTGAACAAGCACTTTCGGCATATCGAGTCGCTTGACCAAAGTTACTTGCAACAGTATGAACCACCAAAGCCTTTGGACCAGGATGAAAAACACTGGACTTCCATCCCGCTGGTAACGATTGTCCAGGATGAGAAAGCATCCCAAATCTAAAAACAGTCGGACCTGGAGCAAAGGGCGTACCAATATAATAATGCAATGTAAGAATAATCTTCGCGACATGAGAACCGACTGAGGATGGGATACTATTGAGCATCACTTGTCCAGCATGTTTGGTTTCGCTAAATCCAAATGCGGCTACGCCGCTGCTCTGCGGATAAATGTAAGGTATATCAGGAAAGTCAACTACATGTGCATCAGGAATAAAAACGCCACTGTGACAGACTAATTTGTATAACGTCATTAATAAAAACACAAGAATCAGCCAGAATAAGCGGTTTGATGTCTTCTTTATTGGACTATCGGCAACAACTTCTATATTGTCGGCGACAATCCAGCAAGGTTTTCGCCGCAACATCGTTAGCCAAATAAATGTTAGCGGAATACTTAGAAAGGCGGCACCAAGACGAACAGCAAAAACGCCATTGTCTATTGGTAAATGTTCCAGCCATAGAGGGCTGGCAAGACTAAATAATTTGAAAGCAAAATTATTAATAGTGAAAAAATATTTGACAGATTCAACGCCGGAAAACATCGCTAGCAGCGAGAGGTATATCAGGCTCCTGCGCCAGATAAAACCCCACCATCCACGCAATGTGTCGAGCCAGTATTCATTTGTTGAACGACGACGATAACAGCTGTACAGATGCCCTTTGATACTCACCGAGCGAAGTAATCGGCTCCCAGACCAAAGCCAGACTCCGAAAAGGATTGATATCGGGAGATAAAATCCCCAGACTGAAATTTTTATACCAAAAGGTTTTATACCAAAGGGTGTATGAATTCTCCCGTAGAAAAAATAGACGTAGAAAAAATAGGCAATACAAAATAAAAGAAGAAAAACCAATAAACGCCAGATGTAACGTACCGACAGAGTTAAGGCGATACGCAATCCCCGCATGGGAGAAGCAGCTTGCATAGATATTACCATATTAGTTTATCCAATATTGGTGATTTCATGCCGACAACTCTATTCCCTAGTTTATCCATCGTCAAAAGAAAGCCATCAGTCTAACTCCAAACTCAAAGAATTGCGGTTCATACCTGTCCTTTAGTCATTGGTAAAACTCTACTCTTCAGAGTATTCATTTTGTTTAATGAAGCGGGATACAGCCTTTTTTAAATCCTTACAAACATTTATTTCTAATTCACCATTCTCGCCTAAAACCAAATTCAATATAAAATCCCGAGCCAGAAGCAACGACTGACATCTGGAGTAACCATATATTTTCTTCGGCTCAGATAGATGTTTTGAGACATATACTTTACAACTCCAGAAATGAACATCCTCACGAGACGGGTATGATATATAAATGGACAAATCTTCTGCTTCTCGACACATTGACTTGTAGACACACAAGCCGACATTATTGTTGACCATTTTAATGATTGTTCCTGTAATGCAAAAAATAACCAATCATTCCTAAGATTATAGATAACCCACCAAATAAGCTGAACGCTGAAATATTCGTGCTAATTCCTATTGCGAGACTGGTTATACCCCCAAGCAGAAAAAAAGCGCGTGTGCTGCAAAAATTAGTATAGAAGCACCAGTTGCCCAAAATTCTACCAACAGTTTCAATCAGCCATAACAGCGGGTTATCCATAAGGATTATCCTAAACCAATCAAGTAGCGCATTTTCGATAGTATCTCCCCAGTCGCCGTAGCTACAGTGACACCAGCCTGATATTCTTCATGCCTGATCACAACATTCAGCCAGTTCTTGATTTCAGTATAACCTATATGTATCACAGCCTTATTGGATTCAGTATAAATATCCATAAATGTCATCCTCAATCAGAATGTTATTAGGCCAATGCCTCCGCTATGTTATCAACCACGTTTATCGTTTTTTTGCCCATATAATAGTAGTAAAAAAGAATGGGCATAGCGATAACAACAATCCAGCTTAAAAATATCGCCACAAGAACCATAGCGACCAAGTAGCAAATCACAATCTTCGGAAGAAACTTTATCATTCTTTGTTTTGCGACTTCTATTGTTTTTGGCCTTGAGTCTGGCAATACAAGGCCATATTTGTACTTTCTGACTTGATTGCGCGCATAAGGCACTAAAAGTATGCCACCAAATATCATTGACCAGGAGATTAACGGCATGGGAGGGATGGCATACAGTAGCCACGCAACTCCTGTGAGTACGATCAAAAAAGAAACAACCCAAAGTCCGCTTTCGGAAAATTTTGGACCCAAAGTCGCCGCTTGTACCCTGGTCCAATTGGCACTGCCTAAGTCCTGAAAATCACACCATAATTTCGGTTTCTTTATGCCATATTGACTGATGTCGATTAGCATAATGATACAGAGTCCGACAAATACCCCGATCATCTGCCGGTCCCCAGTATGTAGTATGACCGCAGAAAAAAGCATCAATGTAAGTATAAAAACACCGCGAAGAAGATACCCATTGAGGTCTTCAGCCAGCAGCTTGGCAAGGTAGTTTTTCTTTTCTGAGTCAGTCATAGAATCCTCTGTGTGTTGCGATTCGAGGGCTTGGAGCCAATATGGACTCGGGTAAACATCGGCATCCTCCTGAGTTTGCAATAATGTTTAAGTTTCTTCGCTTAAAATAGTCGAAGACAGGCAGAATGCAAGTGAACGACCATGTATCAGAAAACTTTTGCGTGGTACGATTTCGCAATCATAACTACGTTAGGCGTCATACACATGAGCACATCGGCCATCTTCCTTTGCGCATCAGGTTTCTTCCCTTTACTCCTCATTGCGACGGTATTGTTGCGGTCGGACCATCTGTTAGGTGGCTTACCCAAGCCCTACAACGCACGCGCTTGCCAAGGCAAAAACTGGCGCGGGGCCTTTCCCTATTTATCAAAACAAGACATCCGTGAATTTCTATCGATTTTTGTGGAGGGCTTCGCCTTCTCGCATAAGGAAAGGCTAAAACTGAATCCAGAAGATCAAATCCTTCAAATTTATCGCGCCCTTTATCCATGCCGAGGGTGTGCAGATGCTCTTGAAGTTGAAACATTGGCAAAGTACATCAAGGAGAGATACGGATTCTCACTTGGTGACGTTTGGCACGAAAAAATTACTCTTGGCGAACTGTTTCAAATCACACAAGGAGTGCATTCGCTGTAAATATGCAGCCCTACCAGTCATTCCCCAAGTGCAGACAAGCGCTGCACCGTTTCGCATCCGCTGAATTCTGACGAAGGTCAACATGGAACAAACCGCGCTGCTGGAGTTCGAGTCCTCCGTTTTCGCCCTGTCGCCTGGAGAGGACGAAGAAACTAATCCTGGAATATTCGGCAAATCCTTGGCTCAATGGATAGCCGGACAATTGGTGGATCACGGCTTTGCTGTCAGCGACTTGGTCGCCGAGGATTTCGGGTGGTGTGTCCGAGTGAAAACAAAATCACCACGTCTTTTCGTGGCCTGTGCAAATGTAGAAGGGAAAGCAAACCAGTGGCGCGTCTTCGCTTTTGCAGAGAGAGGCGCCCTCGCTCGCCTACTGGGCAAAGGCAAAAGTACAGAGTCATTGGCTTCCCTTCATTCCGCGATCAAACAATCCTTGGCTTCTTCTCCTCTTATTCAGGGGATTCGCGAGGTAGCGTCGTAATGTGCGCCACACCCTATACACAAAATATTACGATTTTTGAAACCGTACACACGCTCAGAGTTCAACGGTCATACGCAACAAATTACGAATACCCCAAATTACGAATATCCGAAAAAAATAGGGGGCATTGTACCTGAATCGCCCCCATCCAGACCCTCTTTGCTTTAATCCCGTTTCCCGATCAGGCAGATGCTGACCACCATTGAAACAGATTAGGCGTACCCATCAGCAACAGTTTACGGGCGCGGGTGAATGCGACGTAACGCAGATGAATATCTTCCCGATTATCGAAATGCAGTCCTTCCGAATCCACAAAAAACCGCCGTTTCTTGCGGCATTGCGCGGGTGTCGGCTGGTCACGTGCATCCATATCCGGATCAATGATAACGCAGTCCCATTCCCGGCCCTTGGAGCGATGAGCGGTCGTCAAAATCACCTGGGCTTCTGATTCGCTGCGCGTACCGCGTTGCAAACCGTCCAGCAAAGCGCCAAAACCGGGATGCCGATACAGTTTGATCAGTTTGGCCGCTTCACCATCGGGAACACTGTGCGCTTCATTTTCCAGTTCCGACCATTGGGCATACATGGAGAGCGGGCCTTTGGCATCCGGCTTGCCCGACTTCAGTTTCATCGCCGCATAAATCAGGGATTTTTCTTCCCGACCCTGTCCGACAATATGAAAGGTTATGCCGCGTTCAATACAGTGCATGGCCACATCCAGCAGGGAAACATTGTTAAAAGCCACCCAGGCCACTTTCGGATATTTTCTTAAAAACGGCGTTGCATCGCGGGATTTCAGTGGGGCAAACTGAATATCGGTGGTTCCTGTACCGCGTACCGGACGTTTTTCGCCCAGCGTCGACAACAGTTGGGTCGCCATGTCCGCCGGGGCATCACCGAAACGAAAGCTTTGCGTCAGGTGGCCCTCATGAATGCCTGACTCCTGGGCAATGGCGTTCAGCGCATCCACGGCCCCCCGCCAGGAATAAATGCTTTGGTAGGGATCACCGGCCCACCAGGTGATACCTTGCCGTTGCCGGAACATCAAACCCAACAAAGACGGATTGGTATCCTGCGCTTCATCCACCAGACGATGTGCGTACGGCAGTTGCGCCGCTGCATCCATGAGTGTCCAGGCCTTGAAATAAAAATCATGCGTCACCGGAATCTGAAAACGCAGCATGGCTTCCCAGGTTTTATGACTGAGATCCAGGACATCCGCTTTTTTGATCCGCGCGGGCAAATCCGGCAGATGTCGGGCGTCCATGAGGCGATCCGGGGCATTGCAGAAATTCCGAATACCCTGCATGACATATCCCGCCATCACCAAGCCGTTTCTCGCCGGAAAACCGGATACTTTCTGGACCAGTAAGGGTAAAGGTACGCGGCCACCATCCTCGCGCAGGCTGGAGGCAATCTGTTTGTAAATGATCGGGTCTGTTTTCTGGATGGACTGCAAGGCCAGTTGATGCGTGGTCATGGCCGTAAAATGCGCTGGCAGCGTTTTTTGAATGTCGGCGACAATGGCCCGGTTAAAGGCCAGATAGATGCCGGGACCCGGCAATCTTTTGGCAATCTCACGGAGAATAAAGGATTTGCCGGAACCGGCATACGCATGCAGCAGCACATGCGATAATCCGTTACAGTTTTGCGGCTGGACAAAATTCAGAATCTCGGACTGTTCCTGGGTCAATGGCATTTTTCTATCCTGTTTACATAGACGCTCCTCTATGGTGCCGCACAGAAAATGGCAGCGTATCAGGCTTCAGTCGGACAGATTTTTGTGGCCATGGAAACCGCTTTGCGCTGCGGGGCATTTTCTTTTTGGCCCTCGAACATTTCCCGGCACCAGAGATAACCCATCGTGGCAAAAAAGATCAGAAGCCATGCGGCGATCAGGGTCGTCAGCATCAGCGCCCCATCATTGCCCATCATGGGCTGGAGCCAGACCGTCAGGGTCGAAAGTGCCCCATTACCCAGAAAACAGACCACCAGAAACAGTACGGCAATCCGCCCGTTTTTGAACATTCCCCGATAAGCCGTGTGCATGTGCATGGACAACTGATGACCTACCAGCAGCGTCAAAAACAGAATGGGCGCGGCCATGGGTTCACAAAAAAGACTGAGCCATCCACTGACGCCTAAAAAAGCATGGGTTTCCAGAATACCGCCATGGGCCAGTGCCTGACTGGTTATCGAAGCGGCTTTTGTGGTGGTCATCGTTTCCGGGTGCCATCGGGCGATAGCCAGAATGACCGTCAGGGCGAACAACCACAAAAACAGATCCCGTGTCAGTAACGCCACATCCTTCAGATTGCCGCGTAACATTTCCCAAACTCGGGAGAGGCGGGCATCCGAATGCTGATCCAGCAGACGCAGTTCGATGAATATCCCGGCGGACAGAGGCACAATGAGCAGGATTTTTACGCTGCCTATGGGTGGCATCCAGGCCATGATGATAGGCGGTAACAAGAGATTCAGCACAAACAACATGGGTGCGCGGGTCCACAAGGCCCAACCTTGCCGACACCAGCGCCGGAACCAGCCGGAATCCACGGTTTTGGGGGTGAGTAGGGCTGACATGGTTTTTATTGACCTCCTGCATGGAGCTTTACATCGGGCTTCGCGCCCGCTTCCGACGACATTCTGATTCCAGTGTGCGGCCCAATAGGTCCTGCGTCTCATCTACTAACTGCATCATTCGCTCATTCAGTCCCAACAGCCACATGACCAGGACCAGCGTCCCCATCCCCACTCCCGGATCTCCCTTTTCCAGTCGCAAAACGGTCCCCGGCGAGAGTCCGGCACGTTCTGCAATGTTGGCTACGGTCAGATTTCTCCGCAATCGCGCTGTGCGCAAATCTTCTCCCAACTTTTTCAGAGATCTGCGCACTTTGGGCGGCAATGACCCTTTGGCATATGACTTCACCGCATCAATCACTCATCTATAGCATCATAATAGAGACAATATACTATACATGATATAATCACTGCAAAAGGCTGTGCATGCAAGTCAATGTTTCAGGAGCCATCCTGACCTGTTGACGGTTTTCGTCAGTGTGCATGGCGCAGCATTTTGACCTGGTAGGTATCCGGACCAATTTGCGTTACCTGTGCCCGACCGTGAACCGTTTTGGTCCAGACCCGGACGATGGACGACGGCGGCAAATCTTTTGCTTGCGCCTGTTTGCGTTGTGCCGCTTTCTGACGTTCTTCCTGAGCGATCACCGACGCCGGTACAGGGATGCGCATTTCAAACAGTACAGGCGTTCCCTGCACGGATTGGATCGCATCGTGTGCATTGTGCGCGGCGGGCGGCAAAAGCAGCGGCAAAAGCCATACATGCAGGATGAATCGCAGGGCAAATACAGCCGCTATTCCTGTCGGGACAAGGATGATCCATTTTTTCTTTGTGCTGCAACTCTCCCAATGTCGGGTGGCGCGTAACCCCATAGGACTTTTCAGAAAATACCGTATGCCCTTTTCCACCAGGGTGGCTACGAGATAAAACCCTGCAAACGACAACCCCACAATAAGCAGGATCAACCCTATGATATGCAGCGAGTGTGGATGCAGAGCGAAAAACTGCGTCACGCCGTCCAGATTGGCAGAAAAGCGGAAACCGGAGAACGCACAAAAGGTCAGAAAAAGCCCAAGGATTATCATCCAGGGCATAAAAAACAATTCCATTAATCTCTTGAACATGTGGGTTCTCCTTTATTATTGGGGCACGCAGGTATATCCCGCAGGGCATACCGGATTATTGGCAGGCGGTGCGTAATAGCCGGGCGGCACGTTGTTCCGGGTTGCCTGTCCGCTATGCGCTACGCCATACCCGGCCAATCCGCCGAGTCCCGCGCCGATGGCAGCTCCGGCCAGAGGTGCGCCCGTCTGATTGCCGATCACAGCTCCGGCAACAGCGCCCAACAAGGCTCCACCGCTGGTGTCTGCCGTAGTACCATTGCTGGCATAGGGATTGTTCGCACAGCCCGCCAACATCAAGAGCACACACAAAATAAAAATCGGTTTCATGAAAAATCTCCTGAGAATCTGTCCCAGGATGAAGGTGCCGCAGTTTTTTCTTTTTACGGATGACGTGCCCGCTTCCTGCACTGCGCTTCGACCGCAAAAGCCTCGGCCCAGGTCGGATGGCTTGTGCGCTGTAATAACGCTTTGGCATCCGGACAATGCCGGGCGTACCAGTGCAGCGTGGTCAGCGCACTTTCTGAAACGAGTTCCTTGTCTTTGCGCATTTCCCAGGCAATGCCCCAGACGATACATAAAAAACCTACGGCGAACCCGGCAGCAATACAATAGATGGGAATCCCATATCCATGCCCGCGCAGACTGGCAAGACCTACGGCAACAGCCCAGATGCCCAGGCCAAGCTCAGCGGTTATCGTGCCTTTGTGATAGATGCGCATACATTTCCTGCAGGTTCTTCGGGATCATCCATGAAAAATCCACGATTTTCCGTGTGATTCCAGAGCGTCAGCCCCATACCATCCTGTTCTTTTAAGACTGACACGTAAGCCCCGCTATCCAGAAAAACATGACTGCGTATTTCCAGCGGACCTTGATCGGATACTGGCGGAATGATGGTGTGACCGACATAGGTCCGCGAAAGCGCCTCCTGACGCGGTGGCGGTAAAAGCTGACCTTTCTGCGCACGATTCTTGAAATCCAGAATCAAACTGCGACCCCACAAAACGTGATCTTTCCATGTCCCCATATCGTCAAAGCCGACAATAAAATGTTTCTGCGTCCAAATCGCGGATCCTTCCGCATCCAGCAAGGCATCGGTCCATGAATCACCCGAAAGCGTATTGGTGAGTTCCGCATGAGCAACATGAAACCGTTGTTCACCCTCCCCGACAATCCTTACCAAAGGAATTTGCTCCAACAGTGGTAGATATTTGGCCGCCCGGGTAAATCGCTTCGTCCATTGCCAACCCTTGTTGCGCGTAAAAGCACAGGCGTAGTCCCGTTGCCGTTTATCCTGTGTACGCCCGTATATCCACGCCATCAGCATGGCGTCATGATTACCCAGAACCGGATAAAACCAGGGTTCTTTCAGGAGGGCCAGGCATCCTGCCGAATCCGGGCCACGGTCCACCAGATCGCCGACACTGAACAGGCGGTCCTTTTCGGTATCGAAAGACACCTGCGCCAGTAAGCCATCCAGCAGGGCCCGGCAACCATGGAGATCACCTACAATAAAATCACGTCCGACAGGATTGGCTAACTGTCGGGACAGGGTGGGATTGTTTTCAAGAAATCGCATCGGTCCTCCTTTTCATACGATCCCAAAAAACAAGATGGCGAAAATCAGATGGTATCTTGATCTTCATGCGGTACTTCCCGAATCCAGTCACGAAATTTGCGATACAGTTGACGCAGTTCCAACGCGATCACCAACACCAGCAATAAGCCTATTGCTGCGGGAATTACCAGCCAGAACCATGCGAACAATGAAAAGATCAGAAGGCATTTGATCTTTCCCTGGCAGCAATGGCTTTTTGACACTTTTTACAGGTGATTTTGCTCTTGTAGTCATCCAGTTCGTAGGTTTCCGGCAAAAATCCATGTGCTATCACGGACACCATTAGCCCGCACTCGGTTTGGAGACCATCGCCACTTGTGCCATGCCAACAGCTCATGCGCTCGTTGAAATCTTCCATGCCGCCCATTCGCCAGCGTACAGCGAAGCTTTGGCGATCCTGATCAGGTCGTTCGCTCAACCCATTTTTCTTATGTAAATGGTCCTGCCTGTTTCATACAATCGATCAATGATCATTTTTTTGCTTTCCAGAGCCCTTAACGCCCGCCCAAGCGCCATAGCACAACCTGGCGGCCCGCCTGTGGAACTATGCCGATACGCATTGGGATATTTCCCAGGTGGGAAAACCAAATACAGCAAGCCTTCATATTCCAACGCTCCACCGTGGTCGGATAGCGCGTCCATAATCCGTTGCTGTATGATTGTCTTATTTTTCTTCAAGTTTGCACTCCGCTTCACCAGCTCCGTCCAGATATTCCTCTGGTGTGCCATGATCTGCCTCATGGCAATAATCCGGCGGCGGAGTCTGTTCACCGGGCTCGCGCCAACTCGGTGCGCCACAAAACAGACAGTGGTACGGTGGATTCATGATACTGTCTCTACCCTTGCCGTCCCATAGGCCATCATCCGTGTGATGCCATCATCCACTACCGGAACCAGGCGCACCCCCACAACCGCCGTGGCACCCAATTTCCGGGCTTTTTCTCGTAACATTTCCAGCGTTTCATCCGACTGACGCGCAGAATACTCCCCATACATTGCACGATTGACCACCGTAACAATCTGAGCGCCTTGATCGCTATTTTCCGTTGTCGATAAAGGTATTTTCAGGACTGCATCGGGTTCTGATTTCATGACCACCTCCCTATTGATTGGTAAACGGGCAGCTTTAATTTGAACCCATCACTCGGACCATATATGGATTCAAATTCGCCCAAAAGATCATGAAAATTGCTGTTGCCTAAATCTACATCTACGTTCATTTCGTGGAGCTTCACGAAAATAGGGGCGCATGATTCGCAAACAACCCAGGACGCCAGGGGAACCTCATCACCGTAGATTCGCTCTTCGACCTCATTGGCACAATCTCGCCAACGCTCCACCTGGATATATTTCGCACCGTGCTGAACCATATCACCGCATGAACAGCATCGTTTGCCTTTCTTCTTGTCATAGGGCAAAAGACGCATGTTGGCGTTCCACCACCACGCCGCACCGTCGCATTCTATGGCACAAGAAATAGTCATTGTTCTCTCCAGTTAAAAAACATGCGCTACAAACTGATACAAAAAGAACAACTCCGCGAGTGTGCCCAAGACCAGTATGACCAGCACATGCACGAGATCCCCGAACAGCCGGGAGAAGTCGATCTGTAGTCGAATGATCTGCATAAAATCTTCCGCCGCAGAGAAAAACAGCAAAGCCACAACCAGAATCGGGATGCCAATAACACCGAGTAACCAGATCATGATTTATTCTCCTGTTCTTTAATGGGATCATCCTCTGTTTTATTACACATCGGGCACGGTATGCCGCGTTTCGCCTCAGTAACGGTCAGACCGTCTATCCAATCCGTTTCGTGGCCGCATCGGGAGCAACGAAAACACACATGGACATGATCTGGGCCATCGCCATACGCATCGCAAACATGCATCAGTTTTCTGGGCTTACGGCGTGGTGGTTTCAAGTCTGGAAAAAGGTCTTCAGTCATGGTTATGACTCCTCAATTTTCTTCCCACAGTAAGGACAGCGCTTAAAGGCTGCACGGATACCATGCTTATAAAAAGCCCACCCCGCGAAGGGTGGGAATAGCCGCAAGACAACCGCTCTACAACCCTTCAAACTGTTCTGTTCTGCCCGCTTTATGCAAATTGTTGAGCTTCAGGCAGGACACTTTGACCTGGGATGATTTTTACACCGTGTTTTCTGGCTTTTTCATACAGGTGGCTTTCTGAAAGTTCCAGAATTTCCTGCCCCCGTTCTGGCTTCAATGGAATCAGGGCGTTGTACGTTTCCAGCATGTCATTCTTGCGAATGTTCATGGGACCATAGGTCACTACCCTTCCGGCCAGTTTCCCGGAAACGATCAGAAAATAATCCGCCAGCGTTTCCCGCAGCTTGTGCATCTGGTAGTCGCTTCTGACCGGAATAAAAGGCCGGACAAAGTTTTGGGTTTCCGCGTCAAAATCCACACAATCCACATGGTCGATTGTCCGCAAGGTATGTCTTTTTATCCGAATATCCGTCATCGCATCGTCTCCTTTTCAGTGGCAGGCAGATCCCGCAAAGCGATGCACTACAGGTTGCCCGTGCGCGCAAAGCACCTGACTCCAGCTGTCCCAGATGGACGGTCTGGCGCAAACCAGACGGTACTCCCGGGCATACAGTTCTTCAGGCGTTGCCCAGAAGTCCACGACAGCTCCCTGGATATGCAGCTTTAACAAACCGTCCACAGCCTCTGTTTCCAGAATCGGCAGCAAAGTGCCATCCTGCCGCCGCACCAATCCTGCAAACCGCTTGATATGTGCCATTTCCATAGCCTGTCTCCTTAAAAAAGGTCAACGCTTGACAACTGTTCCATTTCATCCAGGACGGGCGAATCCATGGTTACGGGAATCGGAAGCCACGCTACGGGATTCGCCGCCACCTCCCCATCCGATCCATTTAAAAACCACCAGCCGGGCATGGCCGGATGCCCCTTGTACGATAGGGTGCCGTCCACCCAGACAAGAATGTGAATGCCGTCTGAAACTGCGCCAAAATGTCTGGCCAGATACTGGTACGTCTCATAATTCTGTCGCGCTTCACCCTGATAGGGATTGATGTTATCCAGACACAGGGCCACGATGGGACTGCCGTCTTTGGGGGGCATCGCCCGGATTGAAAACCACCGTTTATCCGTGCGCATGGAAAAACGCCAAAGCCTGCAAGACATCCGGAAATTCCCTGACCCCTTCAATCGCTGTACCACCACCGTCATGTCCGGCCTGTATCCGGGCCACAAACGGAGGCGGACATGGTGATCCCGTAGCGGAGAGTGATCGGCCAATGTCCTGCGCTTCTGCACAAAACTGCCAGCAATCATCCGCATAAAAATCCGGACGGCATTGCCGGAGTGCCTCCCGCTTGGATGCGCTTACGGTCACCAGATGCACCCGATGCAAGCCCAGCATATTCAGGGCAATGCGCCGATCTTCACCGTCCCTGGCATCCGGCAGCAGGGTGATGATCGTCACGTCATGTTGCATATCCAGCAGCATCCGCAGGGCATCCACCACTTGCGGGAAAGCCGGGACCCGTCGCCACATCCGGTTGAGATTCCAGGCCGTCCAGACTTTTTGCACATCCCGATTGGACAGGCCATAACGGTCTTGCAGACGATACGCCGGAGACTGCACCGTCAGATCCGTCGATAACAGGACGCTGGCACAGGCCCGCCATGCGGCATCAAAATCAAAAATCACGCCATCGGCATCCAGTGCATAATGTCGTCGCTGCCGGGTGCAGCCCCTTGCAGGGTGCAGCCCCTGCCGGGTGCATGCCTGCCGGGTGTCAGACGGTGAGCGCATCTAACGCCTCGGAGGCGGCAGGCAGTTCCACCACTGTTCCCGGTTTCTCTGTTTTTTCCTGCGATTCTTTTTGCGCCTGAACAAACGCCTTCATGTGATTGGTACCCATGTCCTCAAGTTCTTTTTTGTTGGTTTCAGACATTTCCCGATTTTTCAATACCAGGATGGCACCCAGAATCTGTGGATAGCTCAAGCCGAAACGGTTTTCTGCAGAGAGAATCTGTCCAAAAAGGCGTCTTTTTTCGGACTCGGTGAAACCATCGCTGAGAATCAGCTTTTTTTTGGCTTCCAGCTTGGCAATCTGGGCTTCCAGTTTTTTGAGTTTTTCCGCTTTTTCCTGATCCATTTTTCAACTCCTTTCCCGCTCAAAAACGAAACAAATCATCCAGTGACGAAGGCTGGTCTGCCGCCTGCAAGGCTGCTGCCTGCAAGGCTGCCGGACGCAACATTTCGGGGAAATTTTCCGGCCAGTTTTCGTCGCCCTCCTGAACCACCTGATAACCATTGTCGAGCAACATTTCTATCGACACTTTGAATAAGGTGCCGTAAACATTAGCCAAGGTGATGGTCTGACTGTCCCAGGCGTGGATGGCATAAGCATTTTTACAGTCGACTGACCGGCTATGACGTTCAACGCGCATTGGAGGGTAAGTAAATTTCATGATTGATAATCCCTCATGGCAAACCATTCTGAGCTAATCTAAGTTTGGTGGTGCAAGTAATTAATCACTTTTTTCGACTTATCGTCTGCCCATTGGGACATCTCATTTCCATCTATATCTCCAGCGCCTATTAAGCGCCATATAGCATGGTAAACATCACCGCATTCGCGTGTCAGGGATTCACGATTAGTGGGGCCGCCGTCCGGGTGTACGCTTTCGTAGCCGTGCCGCAGTATTTTCCCAACAGCCTGTACCACTTCTCCACACTCTTCAGCTAGTAAAGCCAGTCGCTCGGCTTCGGCTGGAGTCAATCGGTTAAAGGGTTCCATTTTTCCCATATCTAACTGCTCCTTAGTCATCGGTTAAAACGTCCTTTTCTAATCGCCAATCATGAATCTTAATTTTTAACATGAGTGGCACGCTGGCCCTTGATGGGCAGATCCATCATGGAATTTAGATACCCGCATCGGAAAAATCTTTTTCCACCGATTCCGCATCAGTATTCGCTTCTGCCCTGGGGGGATGCACCACAAAAGTTTCCCCGTTCCAGCGCGCTTCCCATTGCAGTTCGTTGGCCAGATTCCGGACGATTTGGGTCATGCGCTCCAGAGGCGCGTCCACAGAAACCAGTTCAATGCACATTTCAACCTCTCCAACCCTGAATATAAGTTATATGCTAATCCGTGCTTATTTTCTTGTCAACACGCTTAACCAAACTTATTTTTCAACGCAGAATTACTGGAAGTGATGCGAGCTGCCCCAAAAAATGCGGGCAGGAGCGTTTATCGAAACGCGCGAAAACGCCCCATACGGGAGACCCGGAGGGCGGAGTGTGTCAATGATTAACGCGGGAATACGGAATGTGCTTCAATCGCTACCGCAATAATTTGATCCTTATCATCCAGATTTCTGGGTGGCCATGTCGAACGCGTCGCACCCGTCAGCACCTTTTGATCGCCTTCGATACGAAGCATACGAATCATCCAGGTAACTGTTGTCGCATCCTTACGATAAATCAGAACAATATTCTGATCCTTGGGGGTAATGACAGGATCAAAGGCTACCCAGGCATCTTTGGCAATCAGCGGTTCCATACTGTCATTGTCCATCTTGAAAAAGAATGATCGAGTGTCGCACGGCGTGGAAACCACCCGCCAAAGTATATTCGGATCACGAATAGCCAATAAAATTTGCGTAATCAGATCGTTAGGTTCCACCGTATCCAAACAGGGCAACGGAAATCCGTGGACATGAGAACGCAAACCGTAATCAAAATCCAGATCTGGCAGACGGATTGATCGAGCCACCTGCGATGCATTCTTGCGCGCGTCCTCCAGCACACTCAGTTCGACCTGATAGATTTTGGCCAATGCCGGCAAGCGCACCATGCCGGGTGGATTGCCATTCTCTCTTTCCCATTGCGCAACCGCTTCCTGTCGAATACCCAACCTTTCTGCCACTTCTGACTGCGGTATTCCGATATCTTCCCGCAATTTCTTCATCAGTTTCCACATAGTATTACGGGGCTTGTTTTGATTCTTTCGCGCCTCGATCTGCGCCATACCGCCTTCCTCCCGAGAAATAATAGAAATATATGCAGATTCTATCCTGCCTGGACCCCAACCCCTAGCGGCCCCTCTTGACGGTCCAATGCTTAGCAGTTAGCTTATCCGTGCTTCTACTCTTGGGGGGACCGATGCTTCGTGATCCATCACTCGAAAAACTTGTCCAGCGATTCAGCATTTTTACGATTGCGACCGTTGCAAACATCTCATCTTCGGCCGTGAGTCAGTGGCGCAAGGTGCCGTTGAGTCGCGTTGTCTTGCTGGCCCAATCCTTACAAATCTCTCCTGCCGAAATTCGGCCTGACCTTTTCAAGGAAGGCACCACGGTCGCGGAAGCAGCGAAATATCAGTTACAGCATGATCCGCGCAGTCGCGCGGAAGTCACAAAATTGTTCCGCAAAAAAATACGCGGAGAAACCATCACCATCCGCCGTACAGAATGGCAGGCCGTCAAGATGATGGTCCTCGCTGGCAAATCTTTTTATGGCACCAAGACCAAAAGGAGATATCGGCAATGAATAGGCAAAATTTGTATCCCTGGACCGTTCGTTACGCCGTCCTGCATCGCTTCGGTGATCGTTATTTCACTCGCGATTTGTTTGGCCTGGAGGCGGGCGACGCACTCGTCATCAGCAACGGGGTGATGGATGCCCTGGCCTGGTACCTCCCGGCCGAAAGCACGGATCACACCATCCGTGCGCAACTCCAGTCGGGCGAAAAAATCGAGTTTGACGGCACGGCCATGCCGCGTCCCGGTCAATTGCGGATGCATTGATGGGCAGCCTCAAAAATCGTTGCGGCACCATGGTAGTTGGAGCCTTCACAACCGCAAAAAACGCGAAAAATTTTTTGCGGCACCAAGGATTCAGCAACCAGGTTTTTGAGGAGATGCCGACATGGTAATGGTAACACTGCCCAATACCGCCCACATGATTCACAGCCAGCGCAGCGAAAAGGACTGGCTGCAGATGTCCATCTGTATTGTCCACCGCTTTGGCGGCGTCCTGCATCCCATGTCCAATGGTTTCAGGGTTCAGTTCCCTCATGAAGACAATCCATCCCTGTCTCTTTTTCAGAACGGTTTTTGGTACGATTTCCGGGGCGGCGCGGTTAAAAACCGGGGTGGTACCCGCGAACTGCGCGACCATCTGATTTATCGGGGATTTCGGGAGATTCCCGGTGCGGGAGACATGCCCGACGAAGATTTTGAGCGCATGTTCCGGCAGATGGAAAGGCGCAAAAAAAACCGGCTCTCACCCACTTTCGTCGCCGATATCTGGTCACGCATGCTCTGGGGCGCACCCCCCAAACCCCATGACCGGACCAGTGCCCAGGCATGGACCAAAAAACATCAGGATGCCATTGATCAGCAGGAAAGCACGACAGAATATTTCACCAGCAGGGGATTGAAAACTGACTGGTGCCATTCTGACATCATCCGGACACGACCGCTGGTGGACTCAGCATCCAAACTCGAAAAAGAGATGAGCGAAGCCGGTGCTGATTTTGCGGCCTGCATACCCTACTACGATATTTCCGTTTTTTTCAGCCCCGAAAAGGATCTGACAAAAATCCCCACCAAAACAGGGATGCAGCGCATCTTTCTGCAGCATGGTGATGGCAATTATCTGCCCGCGTGCAAAATCAGTCGGGCCATGGCCGGATCAGCGGGTGTAACGCCCATCGTGCTGCCCCCCGCAAAAACCTCTCCCATCCAGCCGGACACGATGATGCGCTTACTGTCGCAATTGGATAATGTTGATAAGCCGATTTTCAATCATTTTTGTGAGGGTATCGAAACCGGACTGTCGCCTGCACAATTCATCGGCGGGAAACTTTTTGTCCTCTGGTCGAGATCGGGTTTTTCCAATCTGGCGGATTTTTTCATGCAGGCGGAAAATCTGCCTGCACAAAAACCCAATGAGATCGATCTGATCTGGGTGGATCGAGATAGTTCCCGCGACGGGGAAGTTGCCGCCGCAAAACTCGCGTTTGCCTGTGCGGCAACAGGCCGCCGAATGCTCTACCTTTTGCCACCGTTACCCCCCGATACCCCGGACTGGACGGGCGACTGGAATGATGTGCTGGTGGAGGGCCGCATGGATGCCGCTTTGGCCCATGCTATTGGGAACTCAAAGACCAATCTGGAACAAGCCCCGATAAAAAAGAAAGAGGAACCATCCATCACCCTGCCGTCCGGCGAGCAAAAACCGATTATTATGCCCATAAAACGCGAGGTTCGTCGCATCCTGGGTGACATCCAGGTCCAGAGACTGATCATGCGCAGTCAGGGCGTCAACACTTCGCTCGTCAACAGCATCGAAGAGTTCAGCACCGGGATGGGCAAAAGCTCAATGCTGACCGAGATTCAGGGGCGAGCTGACCGCAAGACACTATTGCATACGCCGCAACGCCGCGATGCGGATCAACTCTATCGCGGCGCAAAGCGCAAAAACAACGATTATTACCCACGTCACAGTCGGACGGACATCATGGCGGATGACGACGATATGCGCAGCATGATTCTTTCCAGGCTGCATGCACAGCCCGTTTTCTGGCTGGATGATGGCGATTATCGCGGAGATTCCCGCGCCATTAAAGCCGACCTGCAAAAAAATACGCTGCCTTCCTGCTACCGGACCCACGCGCGCGCAGATAATCAGGCCGAAACCATTGAAGGCACGCTCATCAAAAATGGCGAAACGCATGCGGAATTACTGAGCCAGAAAAATCATGGCTGCGGAGAAGAATGCGCAATCTGCCCGCATGGACAGGTTGCCCATATCCTGATCCAGGCGGAACGTGCAAAAACCCCTGAACAAGCGCAGGAATTTCTCGACGACCTGGGAAATCCCGTACATCGTTTAGCGCCATATCATCCCATAAACGGCGGCAAAGCGTCCGAAAACGCCACATTAGGCCAGTTTTTGCCCTGCGCGATGCAAATCAACCGGATGCGCTCTTATAGCGAAGAGGTCGTCGTGTCCACATCCAGCATGGCTGATATGGATGTGCGGATGTTAAACAGCGCCAAGCAGATTTACGCGGATGAAAACTTTGAAACCATGCTGTCCATGCACGTTACCGTCAATCATGTGCGCGAATCCATTGTGGACCTGCAATACTGGATTGACCAGACAAAAGGCGATCTGAAGCAAAAGCGTCAAAATCCGGAATCGGAACGCGACTCGGAAGTCGAGAACAAACTTCTCGACAAAATAAAATGCTTCCAGCAAATACTGAAATTTTACAAGTTTCTGAATGATCATTATCTGGACCCGATCCAGTGTCCGGACAAAGATGCGACGCTGGCGCAATTTCCCGCACTTTTTCACTCAAAAGAAGTTCAAGAGACCATCGTAAAACCTTATCTCAAGGCGATGAAAAAATTAAATATCAATCACATTGCGCCCTGGGAGCGTTATCGTCCGGCAAACCATGCTGCGTACACCAGAGCCAAAACGGTTCCTACCGCATTTGCTAAAAACCTGTTGCTGGCCATTCAGGATGACAACTTATTTTTCGAAAAAAACAATTATAACGATCTGGTGATTGATGCGCTTTATCCCACAGCGATGACGCAAAAATGGCTCAAAAACCGTGACCAGGAAGGCAAATATGGCATGCATCTCTATTCGGCTACGGCCGCTCTCGAATTAGTCATGACTGCGCGTAGCTACTGCAAAATCCACGCAGAGGATCATGTGCATGCAACGTGGCACGCTCACGCACACAGCAAGACCGCATGGAAAAGGAATCCAGAAAAAGCGCTTGAAAAAGCGAAGGCCGAGATTCGCAAAAAATGGAACCAGAATCTTATGGTTGCCTTTTTGACCTTTAAGGCTATGGCGCAACAACTCATCGAATGGGCGGAAAAAGAATATCCCGACAAGGCGTATCTGATCGGTTGGATGGGTAGAGATCATATTGCACATAATCGCTGGTCCGGCATTGACGGACTGGTTATCTGGTCTCTGGATATGGCCCCGCTTCAGACGCTGGCCAAACGATACATCGCCATAAAAAACACGTTTAAGTTTCATAAGTTGGCCCCTCTGAATATTCAGGAAATTGATCTGTGGGAAAACGTATCCTGGGATTATGTGGATTTTCCACATCTCGGCTGCAAGGTGCTCTCGCGGCTGCATGAAAATCATGACTTTTGGCTTTTTGTGCGCTACCGGATCACGCAGGACATCGTGCAGGCGGTAGGCAGATTGCGCGGGGTCAATCATCAGGGGCGCCCTCAATTTGTTGACATCTATAGTGATATAGCGCCCATTGACGGACTGTTTGGTTTTTATGTGGATGACGTTCGCGCACAGGACACCGTAACGCCGGATTATACGCATCAACAGGCCGTATCTCGGGTTGCCAAATGGTCCTGCCACCGTCTCACCCAGAATTTGCAGCGGCTGCGCGATGACCCGCAAATGGACATTGCCCCCGGCAACCAGAAAAAGATTTACATGGGCGAGCGGGAAATCCAGGCGGCGATGAAAGCGCAAGGTCAGGCCGGATTCAGTCACCGGGTTTTCATCGAGGCGATGGATCTGGTGGTGCATTCGCGCCCGGACATTCTGGATTATCATCGCCAGCCGGGCAAAAAGTCCTATTTTGTGGTGCGCCAGGATCAGCGTCCCGCTTGTGCCTCCAAAAATGCCAACGAACGCGTATCGGATATACTGAGCGCGTTGTTCCGTCCTGTCCTTGACGCACAATCCACGACGATGCTCCGGTTCCCGTTCAGTACCTTGCGCGAGATCACCCAGGGGCAATGTCCGGACGCTGACCAGATCACCAGGGCATCCTTGCTGACCGCTTTGCAGGTGCAAAACCCGGATCTGGATCTGACCCTCACTCTGGAGGACACCGATATCCTTCTGACGGTGGACGTCGCGGTTCCGGATGATGAACCAGAAGATGCTGATACTACGCAACCCACTGAAACATCAACCATTCCAACTGTTGACACCCCCTATATATATCATCATGCAGGTGACCACAGTACACAGTCGGATTCGCCTGCCGCCTGCAAGGCTGCCGCTGGCAAGGCTGCCGCCTGCAGGTCCGCCGAATCCTGTCCCCGGTTTGCTGACAACATTCAGATGACGGTACGCAGGGCGATTTGTAACCCGGCACAGAATGTAGCGGAGACCGAACGCGCCTCTCTGTTGGAGGCTGCTTCGCCGGACGCAAGCCTTGCAGTCGGCAATTCTGTGGACAGCTATAGCCTTGCAGTCTGTAGCTCCCTGCCGGATACCGCCCTACCCACCCTGATTCATGGGCGCAATGCGTCCTTGCGGTTTATGGCACTGCCTCCGGAGCAGATGCCTGCGGATCGTCTGACGACGCTGGTTTTGGCGGAAGATGCCGACGAATCCTGGGCCTTGCAGTCGGCAGCCTTTGCCGGACACGAACCTGCTCCTGGAAAACTGCCGGAGGATACGGACCCGCATCGCGTATTCCTGCCTTATCTCTGTACCGACTGGCTGGATCGCAAAATTCGGGCACAGGTTACCTGGGAACGGGCAGAGTACAGGGCGGGACGCGCGGCCGTGTACGACGAGGCGGTGGATCACCTCCTCAATCAACAAATCGGCCTTGAAATCCGGAAGGAATGGGCGCGCGCTGTCAGCCTGCACAATCAGGACGTGACAGACAACCTGCAAAAGCTGACGTATGCCGTGGATAACGCCTTGTTCCAGCACCCGGAATATACCGACATCAGGCAGGCACTTTGCGATGCGGAAACCGAACTCGCCCCGGATCTCGATGAGAACCCGTTACTGCGAGGATTGCTGGCGGAGTGGCGACAATCTCCCGGACTGCCCCGGTTCCACCTGCAGCAAAGCATTGTGGTGAACATATGGCGCGTACCGCGTCATCCAGCCGAAAAATGTGAAACGACCTAAAGGAGGTAACAACATGAATCATTCAATACCCAAAGAGAACAACGTTATTCATAACGAAGATAATGCAAATCGCCGTTATGCATATCACACTCCAGATGGAGAAAAGCATTTTATAGAGAAGCTGTATTTAACGTATGGCTTATTTGGAATACGCGATGATAAAGGAAAAAAATATCTGATCATTTATGCTGCGAATTCATTGCCTGAAGCGAATCCAACACGGGATCAGTGGCTAAGGCATGCGCAAATGCAGATCGTAGATTGTCTGACGAAACGATTGAAACTGGATTTTCCATCACTTGACCCTGATTATCTGGAGCATCAATCGTTTATGGTCAGTCAGGAAGCCAAGAAACTGATCTTGTTCATACGATCATCAGATTTATGTGTAGAGACATACCCTGGGATGGGTTTACCGTCTTATCTGATAATTCAATCGCGTGATCTTTTCATTAAAGATACGACATTAATCAGTAATCTGTCACCTATGGAACCTGTCAATCAGGCGTCCATTCTTCTGGCGGCAAGGTTAAAGATGGCTGCCGATATAAGAGAAGGTTTAACACCGTCATTTCCATCTGATGGTTCTCCGCATGAATGGCAACGCAAGGCATCTTCTTCCGCAAAACAATCACGCAAGCAGCGCAGAAAGCGCACAAAAGCAGCACGCAAAAAAAACAGCAGAAAAGATAAATGCCAGAATATTCCGGCTGAAAGCCCTGCCGGGTGCAACCCTGCGGGCGGCAACCCTGCGGGCGGCAACCCTGCGGGCGACAAGCCATTATTGCTGAAAGCTATTCAGGCTGAAAACCATTCTGGCTGAAAGCCTTGCAGGCGCAGGCCCTGCAGGCGACAGGACTTGCAGGCTGCAAGCCACAACTAAAAAAAAGCTGCGGCACCATACAACAAACGGGATTTTTTTACACGAGGCTGATAGATGACCCAGGGTAACCGTTGTAAATCGATCATTCTGATGCTGGCACTGGCCCTGATAACGATCAACGGATGGGTACTCTGGCGCTGGCTGCTTGCGCCGGAAGTGCTGCCGATCACCAACCACCAGATGGCGGCGGCTATCCGGTCGGCGGGGAAAGGACAGGTGCATCTGGTCCAGATACTGTACGACGATGGCGTTTTTGGCGCATTGGTGGCGTATCCCAATCACAGTCGCCATGTCGTGTATTTTCTACGTTCCGGCCATCACATCATCGGCATCGCCACGGGCAAAGCATGGCAACTGGACGGCCATGCCCTGGCCCCCCGGATGTTGGTCAGCGATTTAAAAGCCGTTTCAACTGCAGCACCGCATCCGGTTGCATACAGAGCCGACGTCCGCATGGATCATCAAAAAATCCTGAACATGCTGCCTTATGCGCAGGGTTTCGTCTGGGCAGGAACACACCATGACGAAACGCCTGTACCCGTCATTGATGCTTTCGTAGACCCCAATTGCCTCTTTTGCCATCGCTGGTTTGAACACGAAAAGCCCCTGGTGGAAAAAGGACGGGTAGCTTTCCGGATTATTCCGGTGGGCGCACTCAAACCTTCCAGCCCCATACGCGCGGCAGAAATCCTTTCAGCACCTGACCCGCTGGCGCTCTGGGTCAAAAACGAAAACGGATTCAAAGCCAGCACGGAAACTGGCGGCATTCCGCTTACCCTGACGCAAATTCCCAAGATGAAAAAAGCTGTCGCCGTCAACACCGCCATCCTCTATCACATCGACGGTAAAAAGCCTTTTACGCCTTCCTTCGCCAGCGTGCGTACCGGACAGGTCTGGATCGGCGTCGATCACACTTTTGTAAACACCCAAAAGGAGCACTGAAACGATGGGACTGTTTTCATTTTTAAAAAAACGGAAAAAGGTTGCACCCGGCAAACTTGCAGGCGGCGGTCTTGCAGACAGCAACAGTCTTGCAGACGGCAACAGTCTTGCAGACAACAATAGTTCTGCGAGCAGTCCTGTAGAGGCCAATGTCTCTGCAGCGCCTCAAAACGCGCAGCAGGGCAAAAAAACAAAAACATCATCCAGCCCTTTGCAACCACCACCTAATGATTTGGAGGCGGAATTTCTGGGAACGTATCACCTGGGTCGCGCCATTCGGCAATCGCAAAAACGGGAATGGTTTTTTATGGCGCTGGCAGCGGGTTTTGCGCTGCTGTATTTCTGTTTTCCGCGCACAGTGACCGAAAATCATTATTTCGGCACCGAACCCAACGGTTCTCTCATGCCGATGGTAGCGTTTAACCAGCCGTTTGATTCGCGCTCCGCCGTGATTTCCTGGACGGAAAATGCCATCACCGGGATTTTCGATTTCGATGCGCAGGATTATCGGCGACGCATGGAATCCAGTGAAAAATATTTCACGACGCATTCGTTTGACCGTTTTTTACGCAACTTCAAAAAAAATGGCCTGTATGCCGACATGATGGATCGCAAGCTCATGATCGACGTGGTACCGGATGGGGTGTCTGTGATCCGTCAACAGGGGCTCGTGAATGGAGTTTATTCTTGGCAGGTCCAGATGCCCTTGCAGCTCCGCCTGGAAAACTCCAACGGCCTCAACAGCAAACGCGCCATCGCCACAGTCCTGGTCCAGCGCGTGGCCAATTCAAAAAATCCTGACGCTATTGCCATTACCAGCATCGCACTCACGGAGGTTAACTAACAATGGGCATCCTCATCGAAGGCAACGCCACGGTTCATCATACAAAACCCAATATGGCCTACGCACGGTCTCTCGCTGCGGCCAATGGCCATCCTTTGTCCCCTGCCCGGCCACCATCGGATCGTTCGGGATTGCATCAGTCTGCAACCCATCAAAACACCACCCAAATCCCCAACCAGCCGGGATTGCCACCGTTCAAATCCATTGAGCAGGCTTTGTTGCCCTTGTCCGGTCAACAGATTCACGATTTCAGGCAGACGGTTCGCAAGACCCAGGATGCGGGTAATGAACCCGTCACCCCCATCCATGGGATTACACGGGTGATTACCGTCAATCCCAATGACGGCCTCACCCCGAAAATCGTCATGGCTGCCGGATATGCCTGCTCCATCACCGTGGTGGATGGTGCGGGACAACCCTGGCCCATCATGACGGCGACGATCGGCGATGGGACCCGCTTCAAAATCGAACCGATCAGCAAGGGTGCGGCCAGGGAACCCACGGTCGTGGTGTCTGACCTGCTTCCGCATGCCCAGAGTAATCTCCTGTTGACTCTGCAGGGCATGAACACGCCCATCCCGGTGCAGCTGGTCAGTGGCGGACCCATCGACAAAAATCGGGAAACCGTGGATTACCGGGTCATCCTGCGGGTGCGCGGCATGGCACCGGGCAGCTTGCCCGCCACCTTCAGCCCTTCACCCAACCGGGGTACCACGGCGGCTCTCCTGCAGACCCTCTATGGCACCATGCCCGAAGCTGCCAAAACCCTCAAAGTGCAGGGGGCACCCGCCTACAGCGTCACCCGCGCCTGGCTGCTGAATGGTGATCTCTGGATACGCACCCATGCTCGTCTGCTGGCACCGTCCTGGATCGCCACCGAGCAATCCGCCAATGGCGTCCATGCCTATGTCCTGTCTCCCACGCATGCCCTGCTCCTGCGATTCGACGGCATCAATACCACTGTGGAGGTTCGCCATGACTGATCAAGATTCCAACCTGTCTTCCTCTGCGGACGACAATAACACCGTGACCAGCAACGCCTCGTCATCTACAAATTCTTCGTCGTCCGCAGGACAAACGCCGTCTGCAAGATCACCGTCCGCAGGACCTCAAAAAATGGGCTATGTGGCAGCCGCTAAAAAAATGTATAGCGATCCGCAAAGTCGTAAATACATGCTGATCCTGACAGGGGTCGGGGTATTTGCGCTGGGCTTTGGTCTGTTTCGGCTGTTGAGCGGTCCGCCACCGGTCCATGTGGCAAATGATCAGGTGCAGACAGCGGCGGTGCATGGCGCACCGGGCGGCAGCAAAGGCAGTCGGCGGTACTACCAGGATCTGGCGACGGCCAATCATGCGCTGGGCGCAAAAGCGGCCAAGGCGGGCCACGACTATATTCCAACCCCCGGGAAATTACATCCCACAAAAAAGAAGGTCGTCAAAAAAGCCAAAACCCTCAAAAAACCCGTGCATCCTAAAAAAACGGTTGTGATCCGGAATCAGTATGCCCCCGCGACAACGTCTCATTCGGCAGCAACCGCCAGTAACAAGGCCATGTCCGCAAAAATGGCGGCAATGGAAAAGGAGTTGCAGCACTTTGATGCCAACACGCCTTATCAGGCTGTGAGTGTGACCAGCATCAGCCGGATGCCCAAAGTCACTTCCGTCGCATTGAGCCATACCAACCAGATGGCCGCAGCACGCTCTCGGGTTCTGGCGCATCCGGGATATCTGGCTTATGCGATGCTGGATTCGGCGGTCAACAGCAATATTCCGGGACCCATTCTGGCCACCATCGAGGCCGGAAAATTCAAAGGCGCCCGCTTGCTGGGCAGCTTCCGGCGCGTCAAGCAACGGGATTTGCTGCAATTCAGCGAGATGACCTGGGACGGGCACAGTTATCCGATTACGGCCTATGCCGTGAGCCCGAAAAACATGGAAACCGCTCTGGCCACCAGCGTCAATGATCACACGCTGTACCGCTATGGCTGGCTGTTCGCCGGGGCTTTCCTGCAGGGCATCGATGAGGCGCTGTCAGATGCCGACTCCACCGTGACCGCAGGCAATGGCTATGCACTGGTGACGCATCAATTGAATAACGGACAGATCCTGGAGCAGGCGGCGGGGAATGTGGGCAATGTCATCACCCCCATCATGGAGCAGCGTTTTGATACGCCGCCGACGGTGCGGGTCGCCGCCGGAACGGGAATGGGGATTTTGTTTATGGACGCCGTCAAGGAGAAAGCCCATGCAAACGAATAAAAAAAGTAAAAATACGCAGTCCCGACGCAAAAACACGTCAAAAAAAAGTGCATCGGGCATGGATGCGCAGATGCTTCAGTTGCATCAGGCCATTTTTCAGGACTTTTTTGATTCGGCTTCCTTGCAGGGACGCATTTCGCAATCGGTCGAAGCGCCGAAAGCCATTGCGGTGGAGCTGGACCGCTTTGGCCCCTTTGTTTCGGACATTTCCATTACGGCAGCCCGATCTTCGGTCGATGCGTTAGTGAATCTCTGGGAGCACTTGCAACCGCTGGTGGACAGCATGGTGCGCCAGACCAAAAAGCATCATCCGCACGTTTGTAGGGAGGATCTTCGACAGGAGGCCTGGCTGGTTCTGGATCGTGCCGTATCCCGTTATGACGGGCGCAGCGCGGATACATTCTGGCAGTATTTTCGGCTGTCGTTGCATACGTGTTTCCGTCAGGTCGCCGCGAAGGACCGGACCATCGCTGTACCACATGACACCCGCAAAATCCGTCAGTCCTGGCACAAGGTGACGCGGGCTACATTCGATGCCCGCCTCATTGCGCAGGACGTGCATTATCCCGATGCCGACACAGGCGGACAGGGCTGGGACAACCTACAGACGGACGGGGATAACGAGATGGAAGACGCAGTAATTGAAAAAATGGATCAGGAAAAAGCGCTGGAAAAATTGCGGGCCCTGCCTCGTCGGTGGCGGGACATGCTACTGATGCGCTATCGGTATTCTGACGCGGATCTTGCGAGTCTGCTCGGAGTTACGGTTTCCGAACTCCAGGAAATGCAGGATTTGGCGATGCAGATGATCCGGTATCTGCCGGCTTCGGTTTTTATTCGGGGAAAAACCGAAGCCGCTTATCGTCAGGATCTCATGGACGTGCTGGAGGAGACGGGAGGGCGGCCCGAATGAGCAGCACGGCATTGATTCGCAGGACGTCAGGGTACGAGACCTTACCGGATGCCATACAGCCGACAACTAAAAAGGTGGTTCCGGCTTTCCCCTGGATGGGCGGCAAAAGTTGGTTGGCGCGGGAGATCGGGCAGCATCTGGCCTTGAGCCGAAAAGAAAAAAAATTGTGTTATGTCGAACCGTTTGCGGGGGCGGCAGCGATGTTGCTGGCTTTGCCGAAAGCGAATGTCGAAGTGCTCAATGACCGTAATCAGGATTTGATGCATTTTTACCGGGTGTTGCAGCAGCCGGATTTGCGCGAACAGTTGCTGGAGCGGCTGTATTTTACGCCGTATGCCCGCGACTTTTTCAAGGAAGCTTTGCATATTTTGCAAGACTTGAAGGAAACCGATGCCGTTACCCGGGCCTGGGCTTTTTTTGTGGTGTCCAATGCGGCATTCAGTGGTGGCGGTCAGTCCAACATCACGGAAAAGCGTTTTGCGACCAGTACGCAACGGTCCCAGGGGCGGCGCATGCGTTATCACCGGGAGGGTTGTGCCAGCCTGATCGAGCGTTTGCAGGATGTCGTGATGGAGAATCTTCCGGCGATGGCGATTTTCCAGCAATACGACTCGCCCAAGACCCTGTTTTTTGTGGACCCGCCCTATTATCCCGCGACCCGGAAGATTCAGCATGAAAACAGTCGGGGGACTTATGCGGGTGGTGAAATGGATGCCATCGACCACATGGAGATGCTGGCCACCTGCAAAACGTTAACGGGGTGGGTAGCGTTGTGTGGATACAGTCATCCCGATTATGACAGGGTTTTGCTGGATGATGGATGGGAAGTCCGGCGTTTTCCCAAAAAGGCTATGGCTTCCCTGCATCACGATACGGATGCCTCGCAGCGGGAGGAATGCGTCTGGCTGAATCCCCGGTTGGCACAGCATTTTCGCAGTGGTCAGGCCACGTTGTTTTAAGGAGGGAAAAATGGTTGCGCATATTTCTCCGAGAAAACGCACGCTGGATTTGCAGGAAGCGGCGGATTTTTTACAAATCAGCAAGGAAGAGTTGCGTCGACGTGCAAAAAAAGGTCTTGTACCGGGAGCTGCCAAACCAGGCCGGCGCTGGGCATTTCTGGAAGATTCGCTTGTTGCCTATTTTCATTCATTTTATCCTGAAAAATCATCTATTGGCAGCCAAGAGGACATTCAATGCTCAGAAAACGAGGGAAAATATGGTGGATTGATTTCATTACCCCAAACGGGCAGCGCATTAGAAGATCGACTCAAACATCGAACAAGACCCAGGCACAGGAATTTCACGACAAACTCAAAGCCGATTTATGGAGACAAGTACAATTAGGTGACAAGCCCAAATACCGATGGGATGATGCCGGACTGCGATGGCTTGAAGAAAAATCGCACAAGGCCAGCCTGGTTACGGATGAGATACTTTTAACCTGGCTTCAACCCCATTTGGGTGGGAAATTGTTGGATTCTCTGAACCGAGACTTCCTGATGAATATTCTGGATATTAAAAAGAAAGAAACAACACCATCCACTGCAAATCATTATATGGCTATCATTCGTTCCATTTTACGCGCGTGCGTAGAGTGGGGATGGATCGATTATGCCCCTGTTCTGAAGCCTTATAAAACAGAAACATTAAGAATTCGTTGGTTGACACCAGAGCAGGCTGGCAAATTATTATCTCTGTTGCCGGATCATCTGGCAGATATGGTTGCTTTTTCACTGGCAACGGGTTTGAGAAAATCAAACGTAACCGGTTTGGAGTGGTCTCAAGTCGATGAAAACCGGAGAATTGCCTGGATTCATCCGGATCAGGCCAAGGCGCGCAAAGCGATTCCGGTTCCTCTGGATGACGTGGCATTGTCCATCATCCAAAAGCAGCATGGCAAGAACACCCGTTTTGTTTTTACCTACCGAGGGAATCCGGTTCAACAAACGAATACCAAGGCATGGAGAAAGGCTTTGGCTCAGATCGGACTGGAAGATTTTCGCTGGCATGATTTGCGTCACACCTGGGCCAGTTGGCACATTCAATCCGGAACGCCCTTACACGTTTTGCAGGAACTGGGTGGATGGCATTCTTCAGCGATGGTGAGGCGCTATGCCCATCTTGCTGCAGAACATCTGGAGCCGTATGCCCATCATGCAGGACAGCACTTGCAGAAATCAGAATTTGTCACAAATCCGTCACAGCGGACAAAAAAATAAACGGCCAGAATCCTCTAACCGTTTGATTTATTTGGTGGAGCCAAGCGGGATCGAACCGCTGACCTCTTGAATGCCATTCAAGCGCTCTCCCAGCTGAGCTATGGCCCCGATGTCGCGTAATATATGGATTTGCCCCGGCACTGTCAAACACTATTTATGGCGCAGTTGATTGCTCAATCACCATACCGTCAAAAGCCGGTACGATATCTGCCGGGAGCTCCGCAGCGAACTGTGCATAATCAATATCATGGGTCATATGGGTGAAAATGGTTTGCTCAGCAGCAATGCGACGGGTCCAATACAAAGCTTCCTCGACATTGAGGTGCGTCGGATGAGCTTCGTAGCGCAGACAATCCAGAATCAGCAGTTTCAAATTCTTGAGCAGAGCCAGGCTTTCATCAGGAATCGATTTAAGATCGGTCAGATAGGCTACATCTCCGAAACGGAAGCCCAGGATGCACAATTTACCGTGCATGATAGGAATGGGCATCACCTTGAGATTGCCGAAAGTCTTTTCAGTATGGAAACGTTCCATGGATAAAGACGGTTTTGCCCAGGCCGCGTCGGGTGGCAAAAAACAGTAGCGAAAACGACTTTCCAGCTCGCTGGCCGTACGTTCGTCCGCATAACAGGGGATGACGATTTTCTGGGCAAAATTAAAGGCGCGCAGGTCGTCAATGCCGTTAATGTGATCTGCATGAAAATGGGTATAGAGCACGGCAGTCAGGCGTTGGACATGGGCATCCAGCATTTGCTGGCGCAGATCCGGCCCCGTATCCACCAACAACACCGTATCCTCATGTTCTACCAGAATACTGGCACGACGACGACGGTTGTGGGGGTCCGTACTTCGACATACCGGACAGTCGCAAGCAATCACCGGGGTGCCCGCACTGGACCCTGTTCCCAGAAAAGTGATTTTCATGCGGCCACCGTCCGGGTAAAAAGATGATGAAAGTTATCAGTTGTCTGTTGTGCCAGATCTGCAAACGACTCCGCCCTCAACTCAGCCAAAAATTGGGCGACATGACGAACATAAGCCGGTTCATTGCGTTTACCGCGCAGAGGCGTTGGTGCCAGGTAAGGCGAATCTGTCTCTACCAGCAGACGATCTGCTGGCAATTTCCGGGCAACAGCCTGTAAGTCCAGCGACTTTTTGAAGGTCACTATACCGGAAAGGGAAATATAAAATCCCATATCCAGAACAGCACGGGCAAATTCCCAGTTTTCCGTAAAACAGTGGATGACCCCCCCGGAAGCGCGGGCATCTTCGCTCCGCAGTAAACCCAGAGTATCTGCTGCGGCTTCACGGGTATGGACAATAACAGGCTTACCCGTCGCCTTGGAGGCGGCAATGTGCCGGGCAAAGCGCTCCTGCTGCCAGCGCAAATCTCCCTCACTGCGAAAATAGTCCAACCCGGTCTCACCCACAGCCACAACTTTTTCCGCAGATAAAGCGGCAAGCAGGTTATCCATACTCGGCGTTTCGGCTTCCGGCTCATTGGGGTGCACCCCGGCAGCGGCCCATATACCCGTATTTTCAGCCGCCAGAGCCTGTACGCGCGGCCAATGTTTTTGCACAACGGCGGCGATCAGGATTTCCTGCACCCCGGCAGCCTGGGCACGTTCGAGAATGGCTGAGCGATCTTCTGCAAAATCTTCAAAATCGAGATGGCAATGGGAGTCTATCAGCATTATTGCACCTATTTAAGAGGGTTCTCAGTGTTTTCTGACCGGGTCAGTCTAACAAAGTCGAGTCTGCATTTCCCGTTATAGTAGCAACGGCAGAGAGCCTGAAGGCTTTGCCGCGACTTTGTCCCGCGCCGTTGTTGGGCTTAAACAGTAGCCGCCGTTTTCAGACACTGACGCTGACGGCTGGCTTCAAAAAGACAAATGCCCGTAGCAACGGACACATTGAGACTTTCAATGGCTCCGGCCATGGGGATATGCGCCAGATAATCACAGTGTTCACGCGTCAGGCGGCGCAAGCCCTTTTGTTCTCCACCCATGACCATTACCAGCGGCATGTTCAAATCCAGCTCATAAATATTTTGCGGCGCGTCTCCGGACATACCGACCAGCCAGAAACCCGCTTCCTGCAGGGAAGCCAGAGTCCGGGACAAATTGGTTACCGTGCAGACCGGCAGTCGTGAAGCCGAGCCAGCCGCAGCCTTGCGGACGGTAGCATTTACCGGGCAGGCATTGTCCTTGGGGAGAATGACCGCACTGACTCCAGCAGCCTCAGCGCTGCGCAGGCAGGCACCGAGATTGTGGGGATCCAGCACACCATCCAGCACCAGCAGAAAACCCTGACCATTCAGATCAGCGAGAATATCTGTAAAATCCGGCTCCGGATGCTGTAAAAGCACACCGGCAATACCCTGATGCTTATCCGTATTGAATTTGCGGGCCAGAGCAGCATGGCGCAACTCATGAATGGATAAATTCAGAGCCCGGGCCTTTTCCAGAAGAGGTACGATTCTCTCATCTGTGTGCCGCTCCGTAGCTACCCAGATTTCCTCTAACTCACCGGCATCCAGAGCAGCATGCACCGCATGAATCCCATAAAGTTGTTCCTTAGGCAAAAGTCACTCCGTCTTTATTCCCGACAAAATATCCGGCCGACGTTCAGAGGGAGGAATAGTTGCGAGCCCGATACGCGCAAAAGCCGCCGACTCGGTTTCTGCCGGCAACACATCCCAACCCGGTAAATCCCGACAACAAGTTACCCAGTCGGCGGGACCGGAATGGGCAATTTGCGCAAAACCCCAGGCGGTTTTTTCGACCTGATAAAACTTGACTGGAATGCCTTCGCTACTGATGGCCTCCCGACGTCCGGGTTCATAAGAGACGAAAAGCGCACACGAACCCAGAAGCAGATCCCAGCTTTCGGGCAGCAAAACGCCCTCCCTGAGAAACTCCAACCTGGGTACGGGCCAGACGTTGCGGCGCAGAGGACCCGTTCGCTCCAGACGCCAGCCTGAAGCCTTGGCCCAGCTGAGCACCTCGGCTTCAAATGCCAACCAGTCGTCACGTCCGCAAACTGGCACGCGCTACTCAGAAACTGTCGAAAATGTCATCGACAATATTGTCTGCCACCGCGAATCCGGCACCCAGCCCCAATCCGGTCATGACATTTCCCAAAAAGCCGCTACCCATGCCCGGCTGTCCCTGCACGGGCGCATTCCATGGTCGTTGCTGCATATTGGGGTTCATACCCTGCTGGTTCATGCCCTGCATTTGCATTTCCATCTGCTGAATACGCTGAGCCATCTGCTGCATCATCATGCCGACATTCTGCTGTTGTTGCTGAAGACTCATGGCCAGGCTCCGCAGTTCCATGTTGATTTCCCGGGCGGTGATGTTATCCGGAGCCAGGCTGTTCACCCGCCCGGCAACCTGCTGCAGAGCCTGCAGATTATTCTGGGTTTGTTGCTGCAATTGGTTGTACTGTTGATCCAGCATTGTGTAGTCCATGATACGCTCCTGCTTCACGAGAAAACCTGATCATTAGATGGTCAAAATGAGTATATGTTCCTGCCGCATGTATTGCCGACACAAGCGAAAATTCATTCCTGGAGTCTTATGCGGCGCTCCCAGGCTCGCCACACACCGCGCGCCAGCAGCACCAGAATAGGGCCGATAATCAACCCGATCAAGCCAAAGGCTTCGGCTCCACCGAGGATACTGAAAAATACCAGAAAAAAAGGCGCCTGCGTCTGAGACCCGGTCAGTAACGGTCGAACAACCAGATCAGCCACCGTGATCACGAAAAACCCCCAACCCAGCACGGCCAGTCCGGCTATCCAATGGCCGGTAAAAGCCAGCCAGATGGTGGCAGCACCCACTACGGCAGTGGCCCCAAACGGTAAAGGTGAAATGAGCGCAGTAGCCACCAGCCACAGGGGCCAAAGTGCCAAACCCGCCAGAGCATAGGCAATACCGATAAACATGCCTTCAATGACTCCAACCCCAATCAGGCCAATCAATACGGAACGTGCCGCATCCCGGCAGGCCGCCAAAAAACGGTCACCCCGATCCCGTCCCCAAAGCTGGGTGGTTCCCAGTCGCAGGGCTTCGGTAATCCGCTCACCATGCAAGGCCAGCGCGAATACCGTCAGGGCTGCGAAAAAGGTGTGCAGGGTAAATATCCAGAGTTGACTGAGAGAATCCGTAATAATGCTGGCATGAGCACTGATAAATGAAGACAAATAGGCTCCATTCAGAGTACTCAGATGATAGCGCAGCCAATGCCCGATATAGGGAATCTGCATCACTTCAGGGGGAACCATCACCAGTGAATCCCCGGACTGCCAGCGGGCAATCAGCAAGGCCACCTTGGGCAAAATGGTATCCACAATAATGACCGAAGGAATAATAATGATGGCCACCCAGGCGATGGCATGCAGCAATGATCCCAACCAGCGCGGCAAATGGAAAGCCCGCTCCAGACGCAGTTGCCAGGGCCAACCCACCGTGGTCAATACCGCCCCCATCAACAAAGGTCCGGCAAATGGACTCAGGGTATAGGCAGCTCCGGCATAAATCAGCAGCAGCAAGCCCAGGCCCCAAAGCGCGTAGCGAGAATTTTCCTGTTCTTTAGGCACCGGCTTCCTCGGGGCAGCTACTGCGAATAGTCGATCAGTGGAAGTGAATACCCGCTCTGGCCCAGACCGGCTCTACCCCGTCAGGCAGCGGGAGCAATTGCCCAATAGCCGCATGACCGACATCCGGTCCATGAAAATCAGACCCCAGGGAACCCAGCATGTTAAGCTCCTTGGCAAGACGTCCCAAATGCTCGCGATCACCGGCAGCCTGACTGCCGGAACACACTTCGAGACCTGCACCACCGGCCTCACGGAATGCCGTCAGCAAATGGCGCAAGCGGGTAGCACTGAGCTTGTAACGACCGGGATGAGCAACAATGGCAGAACCGCCCGCACTGTTGATCCACTGCACGGCTTCAGTCATGGGAATCCAGTCGCTCGGGACATAGGCCTTGCATCCACGTCCCAGATATTTGCCAAAAGCTTCGCTGGCATCCGCACAATGTCCCTGTCGAACCAGCCAGCGACAAAAATGACTCCGACCTACCATGCGACTACCCGCCATGGCCCGAGCACCCTCTTCCGCGCCGGGAATTCCGACTTGGTCCAGCAAGCGACTGATTTCAGCCGCGCGCCAATCACGAAAGGCCATGATCCGGGCCAGCCCTTCCTGCAAAACCCTATTTTCGGGATCCACAAAAAGGCCCACGATATGAATTCCCTGGGTTTCCCACTCACTGGAAACCTCTACTCCGGGAATCAGTTGAATGCCCAGTTCGGCCGCCTTGAGGCCGGCTTCCACCAATCCGGCGGTGTTGTCATGATCCGTCAAAGCCATAACCTGAACGCCGGAATCATGAACCCTCTGAACCAGATCATGGGGTGTCATGGTGCCATCCGATGCCAGCGAATGCATGTGCAAATCAATGGGTGAAAACATTTTGCTCTGTTGCATAAAAACCATTCCCGAAGTTGGCGGACACCTTCTGCTGCAGCATCCAGACTAATCCGTGCTAGCATAACACGCAGAACTTCTTTGGGCATATCAGGAGGAAACCTTGGCTCTTATTCTCGACATCTCCGCAGCGCAAAAACGCTTTGAGCAATACACCCAACCGGTTCTGGCAGCCTTTGCCAGCAGCGGAATAGCCACTGGAGAACAAATCACCCCCCCCATGATTGTCGATGCCCTGAAACAACTATTCACGGTGTTAAGTAATGACGTATCGGGATGGGACCCCAGCCTGCCCGAGGACGAACCGGAGCGCATTGCCGACCTGAGTATCGGGCTGCTCATGGATCTGTCCACCTGGGCGGACCGACTGGGTGAAAAGCAAGCCAAAATTGCTCTAGAAATGATTACGGTCAGTATTGCCGCCTGGATTTGTGCGCAACATGGAGCCATTCACACCCTGGAGCCGGTCGTCAATGGCCTGGCGGTGCTGGCTAACAGCCACAATGAAACAGAAGAGCTCAAAACTTTGGCCCAGCTCATGGGAGAAGTGGTAACCGCCGCATCGGCCGATTATGCCGCAGACCTGGATAGCGCCGACCCGCAACGGCCCTGGCGTATTTTACTGCTGAACTGGGGTATTACCGCGACTCGCGCCCAGGATACGGCAGAAATGCGCAAGGCTTTCGCAGCGCTCATCCATCACTTACCTGCCGATGCGAACACTTTTTTTCAGGAAGGCCTGCAACAGGTCACTCGGGGAGACTATCCCGAAGCCGTGAAAACCGTCATGGCCGAAGCTGCGCAAAATGCTGGACACAGCTTGCATTGATCATAAAAAAGCCCGGAGCAATCGTGCAGCCGGGTTTTTAAGAAATCCTGAAAACGGCGGGTGGTAGCCGGGAGGCTTTGCCGCGACTTTGGCCCGCGCCGTCGTTGTTCTTGGCGAAAGCCTGCGCCCGTCAGGAGAGCTATTTGAGCCCAAAGGGCGAGTTCTCTCCTGACAGCAGGATGAGCCTTAGTAAAACAGGCAAGGGACGTTGGAGCAAAAAGCCTCCCGGCTACTACCCGCCGTTTTCAAATCAGATACAGTTTTAGAGATCCTTACCGTGCTTGGCCAGGAAATCTGCCACGCCTTCACCGGTGGGAGTCATGCCCGCCTTGCCTTTTTCCCACTGGGCCGGACAGACTTCGCCGTGCTCTTCGGAGAACTGCAGGGCATCCACCATACGGATCATTTCATCAATATTACGTCCCAGTGGCAAATCATTGACCACTTCATGACGCACAACACCCTGACGGTCAATCAGGAACGAGCCGCGCAGTGCCACTTCATCATTGAGCAGCACGTCATAATTGCGGGCAATGCTCTTGGATAAATCGGCTACCATGGGCAACTGAATCTGACCGATACCACCCTTTTCTTCGGGCGTATTCTTCCAGGCCAGATGGGTAAAATGAGAGTCCACACTACAGGCAATCACTTCGGTGTTACGGCTTTTGAATTCATGCAGACGATGATTGAAAGCGAGAATTTCCGAAGGGCAGACAAAGGTAAAGTCCAGGGGGTAAAAGAAGAGAACCGCATACTTACCTTTGATGTGCTGAGAAAACTGGAATTTCTCATTGATGCTGTTGTCGGGCATGACTGCTGGGGCCACAAAGTCGGGGGCGTTTTTACCTACCAATACTGCCATGGGATTCTCCTCTTTGATCGATGATGGGATAAAGTCCAGATTTGAACTATAGCGAATTACGGTCAGGCTTGCCATCCGGGGCATCAAAACGCCCCTATATAGACAGTGGGCAGGCGCGCAGCCTTGGGCTAGAATAGGCCCCCAGTTCGCCGGGTCAGCCCGGCCACCCTTAAACCGAAAAGCCAAGGAGCCCGGCCCCCATGACCTACGTGGTGACTGAATCTTGTATCAAATGTAAATACACGGACTGTGTGGATGTGTGTCCGGTAGACTGTTTTCGTGAAGGTCCTAATTTTCTGGTGATTGACCCTGACGAATGTATTGACTGCACACTTTGTGAGCCAGAATGTCCGGCCGGAGCCATTTTCCGCGACGATGACCTGCCCGAAGGCCAGGAAGAATATGAAGAAATCAATGCACGTCTCGCCAAGGTCTGGCCGGCCATTATTCAGAAAAAACCGGCGCCGGAAGATGCCGATGCCTGGCTGGAAGTGAAAGACAAACGAGGCCTGCTCGAAGAGTGAGCGCGGATAGCGCTTCTGCTGCACTGCGTTCGCAAAGCTTTCACCGTCTTCTCGGTCTGGTGCGCCCCCACCGGGGACGTGTCGCCGTAGCCATGTTCTTTATGGTGATATCTGGTGCGGCCATGGGTGCCATGGCTTACATCATCAAACCCGTGCTGGATCGGATATTCATTGATCACCAGGTCAGCATGCTGGTCTGGCTGCCCTTAGGGGTCATCCTGATCTACGCGGTCAAGGGTATTGCCGATTATCTCCAGGCCATCAATCTGGCCCGGGTGGAGGAAGAGGTTTTACGCGGTCTGCGGGAAAACCTCTTCGGCCACACCCTGCGTCTTCCCCTGGAAGTCCTCATTGATCACAGTCATGGCAGCACCCTGTCACGGATGAGTCTGGATCTGACCCTGCTCCAGCAGGGTCTCTCGGTGCTGGCGCGCTTTTTTCTTTCCAGCTTCCAGATTGTCGCCCTGCTTTTCGTGGTGTTTTACATGAGCTGGAAGCTGGCGCTCATCAGTCTCATAACTCTGCCCATCGCCTTTTATCCCCTGATTCGCTTTGGTCAGAAACTGCGCCAGAGAGGCAACTCCCAGCAGGAACAGATGGGTGAAATCATGGATCAATTTTCGCAGAGCCTGCGCGGTGTGGAAGTCATTAAAAGCCAGGGGGGTGAGCCTTTCGAGGCCAGACGCTTTGGTCAGCAGGCCCGGCACTATTTCGAATTGATGATGCAAATCGCCCGAATTCAGAAAGCCACCGTGCCGGTCATGGAAATGATCGCTGCTCTGGGGATTGCCGCCATCATCTACCTGGGCGGCAGTCAGGTCGTCAATGGCAACATGAGCACCGGCGCCTTTTTCAGTTTTTTTACGGCCTTGGGTCTGATTTACGAACCTCTGCGGCAACTCTCTTCCGCCAACAATCAGTTACAGCAAGGGTTGTCAGCCGCAGACCGGCTTTTTGCCTGGCTGGATCAACCTTCGGAACAGACTGTCAGCACCACTGAACCACGTCCCTGGGGGACCTGGCAATGTCACGACCTACGCCTGCAACTGGGCCAGGAATCCATCCTTCAGGGACTGGATATTTGCATTCCACCGCTCAGCACCACCGCCTTTGTGGGCCCCAGTGGCAGCGGCAAAACCAGCCTGATACGGGTGATTCTGGGCCTGCTACCGGCCAGCAGTGGCCGCATTACAGTGGCGGGAATGGATAAAAACCAGATCCCTGCGGGAGACTATCGGAGTTATTTCAGCTTTGTAGCGCAAGAGCCGGTTTTGTTCAGTGGCAGTGCCCTCAGCAATATTGCTTACGGTGAGGACACTCCCGATCCTCATCGCGCCGAAATTGCTGCCCGGCAGGCGCATGCCTGGGATTTTCTGGCCCTGAGTGGCGGACTGGACAGTCCCATCCAGGGGAATGGCGCGAATTTTTCCGGTGGTCAGCGGCAGCGTCTGGCTATTGCCCGCGCACTGTATCTGGATCGCCCCGTACTGGTACTGGATGAAGCGACCAGTAATCTCGACAGCGAAAGCGAAGAACGCATTGCCGAAACTCTCGCAGAATTGCACGGCAAAAAAACCATTCTGATTGTCGCCCATCGACCCCGCACCACCCGTCTGGCGGATCAGATCATTCGGCTGGAACGGGGAAAAGTGATTTCCTAAGATTGATCCGTCTGAAATCTGTGGTGAAGGGTGCATATTTTCAGCTCCCTTGTCCCTCGCCTGTTGTTCTAGGGCTCATCCTGCTGTCAGGAGAGAACTCGCCCTGCGGGCTCAAACAGCTCTCCTGACGGGCGCAGGATTTCGCCAAGAACAACAACGGCGCAGGCCAAAAGTCGCTGAAAATATGCACCCTTCACCACAGATTTCAGCTTCGCTCGTTCAATCACACCCCCGTACCACGGCTATGACGCATTTGCGCAATAATTGCCTGCAGTTTGGCATCCCCCTCCGCATCAGGATGTGGTCCATAGCGCTGCAGGGAATAGTGCTGCAACAACTGATTACGGAGCGTCGAATCAAACGGTAATGTCCCACAAAAAACGCTTTCCTGGCCAGGACGAGCATCTTTCAAACCGAGACCATGCAGTGCTTCTATGGCCCGGTGGCGCCAGTAATCATGGGCATTTGTATTTCGCGTTGCCTGTCTACGCCGATACCAGACCCATAGCAGGACCAGGCCAAGCAGCGCGAAAATTCCCACTATCACGCGCCAGGCAGGTTGCTGCGCACTAAATCCGGACCAATGTCGTGGAAAATGCAGGATTTTCTGACTGGAAGTCTGGCTGCTTTGGAAAAAATGCAAAAACTGCAACCCGGCAGAAGTCCAGAGTGATCGTTGTTTGGCCGGGGTCAAATCAATGACGGTGTTAATCCATTCCCACTGCAGCCAGTCCCATACCCGCTGTGCTGCCGGAACTTCATCGGCGGCAAAGGCCCCGCTATTCCCGTTACTATTTAGTCCAGTTGCCGCAGCCGCTGGCGTGGCATCCAGGCGTACCCAGCCTTTTCCGGCAATCCAGGCCTGTACCCAGGCGTGGGCCATACTCTGGCGCACCAGCCAGTAATGACCGACAGGATTATATTCGCCACCATGATAACCGGTAACCACACGTGCAGGGACACCATCCAGACGCAATAAAAGCGCGAGGCCTCCCGCATAATATTCACAAAAGCCGGTATGAGAATGCAGCAGAAAATCCGCCATCGTCTGCCCGTGCGGATAAGCGGCTGGCGCCTTCAGGCTATAATGAAAGGATGGCCCCCGAAACCAATGCATTAAATGTTCAATAGTTTGATTAGGAGTATGACCTGCCAGACTTTTTGCCAAAGTCACAATAGCCGATGGCGTAGTTGCCGGCACCTGCAGAGCGGCTTGATGCACGCCAGATCTGAGGCTTAGAACAGGGCTGGCACCTGACCAGGCCACGTAGCGCAGTGGCAGAGAGAGAGGCTTCTGCAACTGCATGACGCCATCCCATAGTTCGTGATGCGCCAAAGGAATTTGCCAGCGCCGGGGGGATGACAAGGCGAAAAGATAAGAGCTATCTCCAGGGCTGAGTACAATTTCCTGACGGGTGAGGGGCCCCGCTGGCAACTGGCCCGGATGGTCTGATTGCACATCGTTTGTAGAGCGTTTTTCAGCAGGTGGATCGGGCTCCCAGGTGGTCCCTTGGTCATGCCACAAAATCGCGCCCACCCAATATAATTGCTCAGGATTTTCCGGCCTGGGAGTGATCTGGGCACGAAAGGCCACTGCCGGATCCTCGGCCAGACGACTGATCTGATCTGGTGCCAAATCGGGACTGAATCCGGAACGCGCACTCCCCTGGGGCGGAGCCCAGGCCCAGAGCGGTGTCGGCGTACGCGGTAGGAGCAGAAAAAACAGCCCGGTCATGGGTAGCAAAAACACCATGAAAGCCAGACTGAATACCAGCATATAACGAAAATCACGGCCCTGCAGGGCGACACTACCCCTTGCGCTGGCCGCATCGGCCAAGGGCTGCCAAAGTAAACCCAACAGTGCCAGATAAAGGGTAATCAGCAGATAAATACCCAGCAGGACATCGACACGCAACCAGGCCGCCAGCCCCATACCCAGCAGCACCAGCGCTGCTACCTGATAAAAATCCCGCTGGGAACGCATTTCCAGGGCTTTCACAGCCAACAGTACCAATACCGACTGGCTGGCTATGGCCAACCAGTTACCCCAGCCGGAAAGTACAAAAGCCAACAGTAGAAACAGCAAGCCTCCAACCAGACGCAGACGACCGGAAAACCAAAGCGGGTGTTGTTTCCAGGAGCCATACAATCCCAGGCCTGTAGCGCTCAACCACAGCACAATGACCCAGATGGCCACCTCGTGGCCCAGCGCGAGCAGAACCAGCAAGCCCATCAGTGCAGCCAGCAAGGGCCCGACGTTCTGCGCAGAAACCAATGAGGTGGCTTTCCTCATTGCCAGAATCGCCAGTGCCTGAGCCAGCCGCCTCGCTCCTCCGTGGCAGCGCTTGAAGGAGGCAGGGGTAGATGCTGGGCCAGCATGCGCAAGGCATCTTCTCGTTGGGCGGAGCCTTGACCACTTTTACTGCCCGCTGGCATGAGCAACTGCCATGACCAACCCAGATTCCAGGCTTTATCCAGTGCTGCCCGAAAAATTCGCAGGCGTTGCTCCGGTGGAAATGCCAGCCAAAAAGGGGATTCCCAATCCAGCAATACCTGTTCTTGTCCGATTTTTTCCTGCTCTCGGCCGGGAAAATGCATGATCCCGGGAAGATTTCTGGACCAGTCTACGCGTCGCCAGATGATCTGATGCAAACTCTCTCCTGAACGCCAGTTACGGATCCAGAGAAAATCCCCCTGCCCGCCGGCTCGGTCTGAAGACGGGAGCTGTTCGCCCGAATTTTGAGTCATAGCCATGTCTTCTCCACCCGCAGGTGCAACCCAGGGCAGGTCTGCATCGGGAATGTTGACCTGCAGGCCCCGCCACACAAAAGAAAAAGGGAAGGCGGAACCCATCTGCAACAAGGGCAACGGCGGCTGGCCGCGTCGATCCGGACACCAGCGCAGTGCGACCAGTGCTTCCTGACGACCCCCTATGCGGGTTACGGTCTGCCGGGATGCACCCAGTCGCAGTTCCAGCAACCATAATGGCCAGGGTCGACCATTACGCACGCGCAGCAATACATCTCCGCTCTGTTCCGCTGTCAGAATCTGCTGCGGTTGCAGGACCACATCCACGCGCCAGATATTGGCCATAGCCACAAAACCCGACAGCACCATGAGGGACAACATCATCGAAACCAGCAGAAACAAAACATTATTGCCGGTATTGACGGCCGCAAAGCCCAGCGCCAGCGTCAAGCCGACAAACACTTTGCCTGGGCGGGAAAGATGCACCTCCCGGCGTTTACGCTTCATGACCCGCTTAAAAACGAATATCCAGACCCCAGGCTTCTTGTCCCAGTAACACGGCCAGATCATCACCGGCTAAATTCGCCGTGGAAATCAGACGATGTCCCAACACCGCCAGGGCGACAGAACGCAAATCATCGGGCGTCACATAATCCCGTCCCGCTATAAAAGCCCAAGCCTGGGCAGAGGCTTTAAGCGCCAGCAAAGCACGGGGTGAAAGCCCCATCCGCAGACGTTCGTCGTTGCGCGAGCACCGGGCCATATGCAAAAGCATATCTTCAATTTCCGCGCTGAGAAAAACGGCAGTAACCGCATGTCGCCAGGCTTGCAACACACTGCGTTCCGCAACAATCGGCAAATCTTCAGGGCGCTGGTTTTTCCCCTGAAGCAACAGGCGTTCCGCCTCGCGACCGGGATACCCCAGAGAAAACCGCAGGGTAAAACGGTCCAGCTGGCTTTCCGGTAAAGGGAAAACCCCGGCGTGTTCCTGGGGATTCTGGGTGGCTATGACAAAAAATGGATCAGGCAAAGCCATGCTTTGACCATCCGCAGAAACCTGCCCTTCAGCCATAGCCTCCAGCAAGGCCGATTGACTGCGCGGAGAGGCCCGATTGATTTCATCCATGAGCAGCACCCCATGGAAAACCGGGCCGGGATGGAAAACAAAAGTTTGCTGGCGCGGATCAAAAATACTGCTGCCGAGGATGTCTCCCGGCAACATATCAGCGGTCATCTGGACGCGCGCAAAATCCAGACCCAAAAGTCGCGCTAGACCCAAAGCCAGCGTGGTTTTGCCCACGCCGGGCACATCCTCGACGAGAATGTGTCCACCCGCCAAAAAGCCCGTAAAGGCAAGGCTTATGGCTCTTTCCTTACCCAACAGAACCTTCGCCAAAGCGGTCAGCAACTGCTCTGGCTGGACTGCTGCCCGCAATACTTCACGGGGATGGGTTGTCATTCCGGTGCTGCCGATACGTCCAGCCTGCGGGCGGCCAGCGCCTCATCCAGTCGACCCACCGGCAAATGATGGGGGGCTTCCCGCAGCAATTCCGGCTGCTCCAGCGCTTCCTGACGAATCTGCGCCATAACCGCGACAAAACGATCCAACGTCGCCTTGCTTTCGGTTTCGGTCGGCTCTATGAGCAAACATTCGGGCACCAATTGTGGAAAATAAATGGTCGGAGCATGTATCCCAAAGTCCAGCAGCCGTTTTGCCACATCCAGCGCACGAATCCCTGTGGCTTTGTGCAAATCACTCACTGACAGGATAAATTCATGACTGGCACGACGCTCCGGGAAAGCCGCCTGATAACCCAGGCGCTGCAGTTCTTTAAGCAGGTAGTTGGCATTGAGGGCAGCATAGGCGGATACCCGCCCTACACCGCTACGGCCCAGTCGCCGAAGATACGCATGAGCACGCAGCAATACGCCGATATTTCCACCATGTGCACTTAAATGACCAATACTTTGCGGGAGGTCTTCAGCACCCATCCAGCGCAAGGCCCCATGCGGCTCTTTCAAAACCGTGGGCAGTGGCAAAAAGGGCTTGAGGCGTTCCTGCACAGCCACAGCACCGGCCCCCGGTCCACCACCACCATGGGGAGTGGCAAAGGTTTTGTGCAGGTTCAGATGCATCACATCAAAACCCATCTGACCGGGCTGAACCCGGCCAAGAATGGCATTGAGGTTGGCACCATCATAGTAAAGCAGGCCCCCGGCGGCATGCACATGGTGGGCAATTTCTGCAATACGTCTTTCAAAAACCCCCAAAGTCGAGGGATTGGTCAGCATGATTCCCGCGACATCCGGACCCAGGTGAACATCCAAGGCGGCCATATCCAGATCACCATCGGGCAGGTTGGGGATTTCGATAACCTCAAATCCGGCCATTTGCGCACTGGCTGGATTGGTACCATGGGCCGCCGTAGGAATCAGCATCTTGTTGCGCCCGGTATCTCCCCGCGCCAGATGATAGGCGCGAATCATGGCCACGCCAGCCAGCTCACCCTGGGCTCCTGCCGCCGGAGTCAGACTCACCGCAGCCATGCCCGTTGCCGCCGCCAGCCATTCCTGCAACTCCCAGAGAACCTGCAGCAAACCCTGCATGGCGGGGGCCGGAGTATCAGGATGCAGACGGGCAAAACCGGGTAATGAAGCCATGGCATGGGCAATACGCGGATTATATTTCATGGTACAGGAACCCAGTGGGTAAAACTGGGTATCAATAGAAAAATTTTTCTGCGACAAGCGGGTGTAATGCCGCAAAACATCCAGTTCGGAAGCATTGGGCAAATTCAGCGGTGTTTTGCGGAGTAAATCTTCGGGTATATCAGCGGGCATTTTGGGTACCGGCATATGATGATCATGGGCAAAAATGCTGTCATTCACGGTTTCTGTCACAGCTGGATTCATTGGGCCTCCAGAAGGCTTTTCAGCGCATCCCGATAAGTCAACAGGTCGGCTTCTTCCAGTAATTCCGTCGTACACACCAGCAAATCACCCGGCTCACCCATTTCCCATTCACGCAAAGGAATACCCGCGAGCAGGCCATGGCCCAACAGTGCGTCGCGAACCGTCGTGGCGGGCAGCGGCAGGCGCACGACCCATTCATGGAAAAAAGCACCCGCATAGGGGAAGCTCACCCCGGGCAGCGCGGCCAATAACTCGCGTAATTGCCGGGCGCGGGTATGGCAGAGGCTGGCGGTTTCCTGAAGACCATGGCTTCCAAGTGTCGCCATATGAATAGTGGCCGCAGTGACCATCAAGCCCTGATTGGTGCAGATATTACTGGTAGCCTTACCCCGCCGGATATGCTGTTCACGAGCCTGCAGCGTCAGACAATATCCTGTACGACCCTTAGCATCGACGGTTTTGGCGACCAGACGACCCGGCAATTGCCGGACATGGGCTTTGCGGCAGGCAAGAAAGCCAAAGTAGGGCCCCCCTCCGGTCAGCGGAATCCCCATGGGTTGGCCCTCACCCACAGCCATATCAGCGCCCTTCCCGCCCCAGTCGCCTGGAGCCTTCAACATGGCCAGGGCCAGCGGATTGACTACCGCAATGGTTAACAATCCCTGGGCATGTGCCCAGTCCGTCAGCATATCCACCGATTCCAGCAAGCCAAAGGCGTTAATCTGCGGAACAATCAAAGCCGCTGCATCGCTCGCATCGCCGGGAATCTGCAACGTGCCGCTGATGGGATCATAAGGCACTGATTGCAGAAGGATATTCTGCATGCCTAGCACCGTATCCAGCACGCTGCGCCAGCCGGGCAGAAGATTCTCCGGCACCAGAATGCTTTTTTCGCTCCCTTGAATGCGTAGGGCCATCAGACAGGCTTCTGCCAAACCGGAGGCGCCGTCGTACAAGGACGCATTACTGACTTCCAGGCCAGTCAGGCGAGTAATGAAACTCTGGTACTCATAAAGTACCTGCAAGGTACCCTGACTGGCTTCCGGCTGATAAGGCGTGTAAGCAGAGTAAAATTCGCCCCGAGCGGCAATTTCCCAGACAATCGCGGGAATATGATGCGCATAGGCACCGCCGCCAGCAAAGCACAATAATGGTGCATTCGCCCGGGCCCGGCCTTCAAGCTCCCGGCCCAGGGCCATTTCGGACAAGCCTTCCGGCAGCACCATGTCATGAACCTGCAAACTGGATGGAATTTCATCAAAAAGCGCATCCAGACTATTCACGCCAACGGCAGCCAACATCGCCGCCGTTTCTTCCGCATCATGGGGAATATAAGGCATTTCCGCTTACGCCTCCGCAATGGTGTCGTAAGCCGTTGCATCCATCAGTTCTGCAAACGCAGCGGATTCAGCAGCCACGACCATTATCCAGCCTGTTCCATAGGGATCTTCGTTGAGCAGTTGCGGACTGTCATTCAGTGCTTCATTACGCTCCAGAACCTTACCGGTAATGGGTGCATACAAATCCGCCGCCGCCTTGACCGACTCCAGAACGCCGCAAACCGTTCCAGATTGCAGGGCTTTTCCGACTTCGGGAACTTCGGCATAAACCAGATCGCCCAGCAGCGCCTGGGCATGATCGGTAATCCCAACCCGGTAACGTCCATCACCCAGATCCTCAACCCATTCGTGGGTGTCACTATAACGTAATGATTGCGGAATTTTGCTCATGCCTTCAACACTCCTTAGCAAAGGTAAAAGTTGCAGCGCCCTGACGCCAGAACGGCGGCTTGACCACCATGGCCGGTTTGCGGGCACCGCGAATGACTAATTGCAAAATGCTTCCTGCGGCAACCGGGGCATTGACTCTGGCCAAGCCTATACCACATTGCAGACTCGGAGAAAAAATACCACTGGTGACCACACCGCAAGGCGTCCCGGCAGCATCCTCCAGCACATAACCGTGTCGGGGAATGCCAGCAGACAGGGCAATTCCTACCAGGCTTCGACCATCGCCACGCGCCCGTTCCGCTTCCAACCCAGCGCGACCCATAAAGGCGCGATCAGAATCGCGCAAGTCCACGGTCCAGCCCAGATTGCTGGCATAGGGAGAAACCGAGGTATCCATGTCCTGACCGTACAAGTCCAGGCCAGCTTCCAGGCGCAAGCTATCGCGCGCAGCCAGTCCCGCTGGAGCAATTCCTGCTGTCAGCAAACGCTCGGCCAATTCCGGCAAAAGGGTATTTGCCGCGATGATTTCTACGCCATCTTCGCCGGTATATCCCGTCCGGCCAATAAAAAATCCATCCTGTTCCAGCGCAGTAAAAGGTGTCAGTGACTCCAGGGCGGGTATTTGCAGCAAATCGGCCACCCGCTCCCGTGCCCTCGGTCCTTGAACAGCAACAATACCCAGATCTGGGCGTTTGTTTAGCGTCACTTGCCAGGCATGCTGGTCGATGAGCTTTTGAAAATGGGCGGCATCTGCCTCTGCACCCGAAGCATTCAGGACTATCCGATAAGTATCGCCGCCCCGATAATACACAATCAGATCATCAATAATGCCGCCATCCATCTGCAACATGGTGCTGTACAGGGCTTTACCCGGGTGGACATCGAGCTTGGCCACGTCATTGGCCAAGGCATGACGGAGCAGGCTGCGGGCATCCCTGCCTTCAATATCCAAAGGGCGCATGTGGGAAACATCAAAAAAACCCGCTAGTTCACGCACTGCCTTATGTTCGGCAAGCTGCGAGGCATATTGCAGGGGCATTTGCCATCCGGCAAAATCCACCATGCGCGCCCCTTGCGCCAGATGCCAGTCATATAGCGCCGTCTGTTTTGTCATTGCCTGAAATCCTTTCGATTAGTCGCGGAAGTTGTTGAATTGCAGGGGTAAGCCAAAATCTTCAGAACGCAGGGCAGCAATGGCGGCCTGCAGTTCGTCGCGGCTTTTACCCGACACCCGCAACTGGTCGCCCTGAATACTCCCCTGAGCCTTGAATTTACCCTCCTTAAGATGTTTGATCATGCGCTTGGACACTTCAGTTTCCAGCCCGACTTTCAAGGTAAGCACCTGACGTTCCATGCCTCCCGCAGCAGCGGCCATTTTCCCGACATCCAGGGCCTTCAGATCCACTCCGCGCTTTACCAGTCGGGCTGAAAATAAATCAATCATCTGTCCCAGTTTGTATTCATCTTCGGCCAGCAAAATGATTTCTTTATCTTTTCGGTCAATAGACGCCTTACTGCCCTTGAAATCATAGCGGGTAGAAATTTCTTTTTGCGTAGTATGCAGGGCGTTATCTACTTCCTGCATATCCACTTCAGAAACCACATCAAAACTTGGCATAACCTGTTTCCTTAACTTTTCTGCCGTTGGGCAGGCTTTAACTGGAGAGAAGCTGCTGATCCGGGTGGGCTGAAGGTACTGAATGACTGTGCCCCTCCCGACTCCCGGCCCGACAACCCGGGCAATCTGTGACCCAGCGGGATCCTTGCGGGGTGATTTCTTTTTTCCAGAAAGGCGCAGAGGTCTTGAGAACATCTATTAAAAAACGACAAGCATCAAAAGCCGCAGCCCGATGCCGGGACCAGACCGCCACCAGCACAATATTATCCTGAGGCTGCAACAAACCATAACGATGAATAATGAGGCTGTCGAGAATATCGTAAGCGTTTGCGGCCTGCATGCTGACGCGTTCCAGCTCTTTTTCCGTCATACCCGGATAATGCTCAATTTCCAGGGATAAAATGTCGCTGGCGTCGCTGTAGTCCCGCACCGTACCCACAAAAGTCACCAATGCCCCGGCTCCGTTTACCGTAGCCATTTCAGCACAGGCGGCAGACAGCTCGAAATCTTCTTTCTGAACTTTAACGATCATCCATCAACCTCCGGTTACCGGAGGAAAAAAAGCCACCTCATCTTCGTCTTTAACCGACGCGGTAAAGGGAACATGCTGCTGATTCAGAGAAGCCAGCAAATGAGCGTCATGCAATTCTGTCATGGCCTGCCCCTCGACCATGGTCAGGACTTCTTCTACCGTAAATCCACCGGGCGGACAGGCCAGCTGCATTTCAGCCGACCCGACACGCTCACGCACACTGGCAAAAAACTTCACATGAATCATTGACGGAATCCATTTTCAGGAAGATTGCAAATGATAACGCCCCCAAGCCCTGAGCTTCAACCAGAAGCCACAGCCAACCTGCATGAAGCACTTTGGGCCTGGATACATCTGGTATATAGTCGCTGCATGGAAAACTTCTTCAGTCACTACCTCACTTTTCTCGCCGAAACGGCTACCATCGTGGTCGCCATCCTGATTGTCGCCGGAGGCATTGCTGCCATCGCCCTCAGCAAGCGCAGACCCGCACCTGCAGGTCAGGTCCAGGTTACGGATTTACGTCAGCAAATTGAACAAGCGGCTGACCGTATTGAAGCGCTGCGCTTCGACAAGAAACTCCGCAAAGCGCATCAAAAAAACCTCAAGAAAGTGCATAAGGCCCGAAAAGATGAAAAATGTACTTATCTGCTGGACTTTAAAGGTGACATTCGCGCTTCGGCGGTGAGTGCTTTGCGCGAGGAAATTACCGCGATCATTCAGGTTGCCCAGCCTGATGATTCTGTGCTCATCCGCCTCGAAAGCGGCGGCGGCATGGTCAATACCTATGGTTTGGCAGCCGCCCAGCTGTTGCGCCTGCGTGCCGCCAAAATTCATAGCACCATATTGGTAGATGCTGTCGCTGCCAGCGGTGGATACATGATGGCCGTGACCGCTGACCGGATTGTGGCCAGCCCATTTGCGCTGCTCGGCTCTATTGGGGTTGTCGCACAAATTCCCAATTTTCATCGCTGGTTACAAGAACGCAATATCGATTTCGAGCAGTTTACTGCTGGTAAATACAAACGAACCGTCACGCTTTTCGGGGAAAACACCGATAGTGGTCGGGCCAAGCTGCGTGAAGAATTGGAAGAGACCCATGCCCAATTCCGTGACTTCGTGGAGCAGTTTCGCCCTCAGCTTGATCTGGAAAAAGTAGCCACCGGCGAGGCCTGGCTGGGTAATAAGGCCCTGCAACTGGGGCTGGTTGATCAGCTGGCCACCAGTGACGAGATTATTGTTGAAGCTGCCCAAAAAGGGAAGTTACTACTACTGAGTTATCAGCGGCCCAAAAGCCTGCCGCAAAAACTCGGGCTGGCTGCCCAGCAAAGTTGGGACAAGCTCTGGTTTCGCTGATGTTCATAACACAATACCTTGCCATATTCGCTTATTGTCCTATATAACATCATACTTATTTAAGTTATAACGGACACCCTAGTGCCCAACCCGATAAAAAATGCTGCAGCCATTGAGCGTGACCGCAGCGCCCTTTTTTCCGCCATGCTCCAAGCCTTGAGTGCGGTGCCTGCCGACGCCGGTGCTTACGGATTTCTGAATGCGCTTTGTCAGAGCATTCTCGACAACAACAGCACCCTGAAATGGGCATGGTATGCCTTCCAGGCGCCTGGAAAGCCACTTAGACCCTACCATGAACTGGGTATTCAGCATCATCCTGACATTCTTGAGAACCCTCAGGATCCCTGCTATCAGGTTCTGAGCAGCAATACAGCAATGACTTATTCCCTGGATAATCCTGATTGCCCGAAATGGCTGCTGCCTCTGCGCAAGCAGCTCTCTGAAATCATCCTGGTCCCCTTTGGTATTGAAGGACAAAAAGCGCTGGGTGTGGTGGGCAGCAGTGAGTCGGGTTACTTTGAACAAGTCGGCACCGAGTTTTTTTCTGCCTTTGCCTATATGGGCGACATGATCATGAGCCTGCAACAACATGCACGCCATGATCCTCTGACCGGTCTGTATAATCGCATGGAGCTGGATGACCGCCTGGAACAGGCGTTACATACGGCTGATCAGCATCAGCGGCTGCTGGCCGTGGCGATGCTTGACCTCGACAATTTCAAGGAAATCAACGAAAAGCTGGGTCGACTGGCAGGCGACCAGATTCTGGTTGAATTCAGTCAACGCATTCAAAAAAGTTTGCGAAGTCATGACATCATCTTCCGGATGGGCGGAGATGAATTTGTATTGTTGATTGAAAACCTGGAGCGCTGGGCTGATCTCGAAGTGGTCATGGAACGCATACGGATGACCTTGGATCGCGCCTTTACAGTCAATCAGTCAGAATTGCGGATTCAAGCCAGCATAGGCGTGACCGTCTATCCCCTGGACGACGGCAAGGCTCGGGATATTATTCATCATGCCGATCTGGCCCTGCATCAGGCCAAAAGACATAAAACTGCGCAGTTTTATACACTCTATGATCCCTCGTCCTTTTATGACCCTAACACGCCGCAAATCATAGCTCGTCAACAACGTTTTCGGGCGCTGCTGGCCGAGCATGTAGTTACTCTTTATCAGCCCATTATCCATACTCCGAGTGGTCGTATCCATGAACTGGAAGCCCTCGCTCGCCTGGAGGAAAACGGCATCCTACTGGAAACCGGCGAGTTTTTGCCCTGGTTGGCTGCAGAAGATCGCCGCAAACTCAGTTGCACGGTTTTGGAACAGGCCGCCCGGCAATGGCGCTTGTGGCAGGATGCCGGGCAAAGCGTTTCCATCGCGGTAAATTTCGAGCCGCAGGATCTGCTGCTTGAAGAGGTCATTCAGTCTATTGAAAATACCTTGCTACGCTTTCAGATGCCTGCCGGACAGTTGATTATTGAGGTGCTGGAAGGTGATGAATTTCTGGATTATGCCTCAGCCAAAGCACAACTGGGCCGCCTCAAGGAGTTGGGAGTACGCATTGCTCTCGACGATCTGGGCACTGCTTACGCCAGTCTGCTGCGCCTCAAGGATTACCCATTTGACGCCGTCAAACTGGACCAGGCGTTCAGCCGTCACCTGGAAAAACGTCCAAGAGATCTGCATTTTCTGGCGAGCATGCTGGAAATGGCCAATGGGCTGGGAGTTGAGCTCATCGTCGAAGGCATTGAAAACGCCGAAGTGTTTTCTGCCGTAACCGCTCTGGGAATTCGTCAGGTACAGGGCTATGCCATCAGTCGACCCATCTCCGCTGGCGAAATCAGTCAGCGCTTCCTGGGACGGCAAATTTCTATGCAGTCGTCCAGCTCCAGTTTATTGGTCAGCTTTGCCCGTTTTCTGGTACTCGCCAAGGGCTTGCGGGCCGTACTGCAAAGTATGCCGCAAAGCATTAATGTTCAGTTGACCTGTGATAATTTATCCTGTCCTCTTTACCCGCTCATGGACATCATACCTTCCCTGCGTGAACAACGCGCGCAATTACAGCAGGTCATTGCAGATATCGTCGGTAATCATTTATCCAGCGAATACAGCATGGAAATTTATGATCATTTAACGGCAAACATCCTCAACGCGATAGCAGCACATATCACGGCCCAGTCTTGAAATCATTTGCTGAAATTCAGTTACCCACACTCTCCCGGCCCTCGTCCCTGCGGCAGGTTTTTTTACTGAATGTCGGCTTTTTCGGCGGGCACTTGCTGCTGACTGTTTTTGCGGCGCTGATTTTCAGCCATTCTCTCGCGGGCCATTTCTGGCCCATCTGGCCGGCGGCGGGAATTACCGCCTACGGGCTCCTGGTTTGGGGACCAAGAGTCATACCGGGACTACTCATTGCATCATTACTAGGCGGGCACTTTTTTATCGATCTCCGCTGGGGAATCAACATCTGGTTTGCCTGCAGCGAGATCATGGGTGCCTGGCTGGGCAGCCTGTTGTTACGTCGATTCTGTCCAGGTTGGGCAGGATTACAAACAGTCCGCCACAGCATCGCCTATTTATTGCTTTTTGCGGGAATCCCCTCCCTGTTCACTGCCGGCCTGACGGGAGCTGGCGGTTGGTTATTTACGAAAGCTACCGGGAATATTCCTCACCTGATTTTGTTTTGGACGATGGCCAAAGCAGCGGCCATCATCAACATAAGTACTTTATTTCTTCTTTTCTTCCATGGGAAGCCTGCGCAAAAAACGTATCTGGACAAGCGTTTTCTCTTGTTGGGAACGGGTACTCTAGGCGCTATTATCCTGCTTTTTTTTCAGACCTATCCGTCAGGAAATCTGGCCGTAGGGGCTGTATTTTTGCTCATATTGCCCTTTCTCTGGATGCTGGCCAATTATCCTGCACGCCTTGTCTATCCTTTGGCTGCCGTAGGGTTTCTGCTTGCTCTGACAGGAACCAGCATGGGTTATGGACCATACGAGCACAGTCATAATTTGTATCCTGAAACCATGGCGCAAATGGTCGGTATTCTGCTGGAATCCATCGGTTTGATAGCTGCTGCCATGATGTATGAACGTAGTCATGCCGCCACTGCACTGGAAACCGCCAACCGTGAACTGGAACAACGCGTATTCGCCCGTTCACAGGATTTACAAATACGCAATCGTGAGCTGCAGATAAGGGATGCCTTTTTGCAATCAGTCACGGAAGTCAACCGACTGTTTGCCGCCATCGACCCGCTCGAATTATCGCTGATTCTCGTCCGCTTTTGTGAGATTCTGGTTACCAGAATGCATTTGGCGGCAGCCTGGATAGGCGTCGTGGACGAGCACACCGGCCAGATAAATATCCCTGCCAAAGCCGGCGAATTAGCCATTCCACTCAGTAAAATACAAATATTCTGCTGGGCTACTCCAGAACACACCCAGTCACCCTCAGGTCGTGCCATCACGGAAAATCGCACGCTACTATTTGGAGCCAGTGACCCGCTATTTGAGCCCTGGCAGGATGTTATCAAAAAACATCGCATGGGTGGCAGCATCTATACACCGTTTAGCTGGCCCGATGGTCGGCGTGGGGTCATTGCCTTATATCGTTATGATGACAGTGTTTTCCCCGGCGCCATTATTGAATTACTAGAGCGTCTTAGTGAAGATCTCACCGCCTTTATGCGGCAAAGAAAAGTGGCACAGCAACTGGATGATGCGCGTATTTTGCAGAAAACCATGCTCATCAGTGGTGATATTGCCCTGCAGGCAAGAGAAGCGCCGCAGATGCTGCAGCAAATATGTGAAGAACTCATTCATAGTGGCCTGTTCAATGCAGCATTTATCATCCGTCCTGACGAACATGGCGTTTTTCAGGCACTTGCCCTGGCTGGTCATCATGTCGAGTGGATCTTGCAACGGCGTTGGAGCATTCATCCTGATGAGGTTCCCGACGGCCAATCTCTGACATCGCGGGCTTGGCGCAACAGAGAAAAACTGATTGTTCAGGATTATCTGCGTGCCCTTGGCCCCGAAACTGACTGGTACGCAGAGGCCAGCCAGAATCAATGGCGATCCGTCGCAACTTTTCCCGTCTATCATCGCCAGGAATGCTGGGCCATGCTCAACGTGATCGGGCCCCGTCCCGATCTGTTCAACCAGGAAATAACGGAAGTATTACAGCAAATTGCCCTGCTGGTGGGCCATGCTCTCGATGAAATTCATCTGAAAAGTGAATTATTGGAAGAACGCCAGCGACAAAGTCATCTAGCTCGTCATGATGCGCTGACCGGGCTGGCCAATCGCCGGGGTTTCACCGAATTTCTGCATCCCGCCATGGCCAGGGCACGTCGCAATAACCGGCTGCTGGCGGTAGCCATGCTGGATCTGGATGACTTCAAGCCGGTCAATGATCAATATGGTCATGCAACGGGCGACTTATTACTGCAGGAAGTGGCAGCCCGACTGAGTCAGGCTCTGCGCCAAAGTGACCACCTTGCCAGACTCGGAGGTGATGAGTTTGTCCTGGTCTGGGACAATTTGCAAAACCGTGACCAAATCCCGCCGATCCTGACCAAAATTGAAAAAACACTGGCAGAACCTTACTTCCTGGGAGGATTACCGGGCATTCATGTCGGCATCAGCGCTGGACTCACTTTTTATCCGCAGGCTGAAAATGACCAAAGTGATGCCGATCTCCTGCTGCGCCAGGCAGATCACGCACTCTATCAGGCCAAACAGCATAAAGCCCGACGTAACCAGTTCTGGTCCATATTTGCCGAAGCGCAAAATAATGAACATATTCGGATTCAAACGCTCCTGCATGAAGGGCAGATGGTTCTTCAGTATCAGCCCGTACTCGATTTGCGTCAGGAACGTATTGTGGGTGTCGAAGCGCTGGCCCGTCTCAACAACAAAGCGGAGGCTATCTCTCCAGGAGATTTTCTGCCCTACCTTGAACCAGAAGATCAATGGCGGCTGACCGAACTGGTGCTCAATCAAATTGCCGGAGACTGGCGAGCCTGGAAAGAGGCCGGCATTGATCTTTGGATCTCATTGAATATTCTGCCGGGATCCCTGATCAGTTCCGTCACCTTGGAACGCTTGCAGAATCTTCTGGATGGCTGTGCAATTCCTCCCCAGAGCCTGATTTTGGAAATTCTGGAAAGCGAAGAACTCCGCTCGCTGGAATCCAGTGCAGAGTCCATCCGCAGCTTGCAAAAACAGGGTTACCGCATTGGCCTGGATGATGTGGGAGCGGGCTATGCCTCTTTGCTCTATCTCAAGGAACTACCTGTCGATGAAATCAAAATTGATCAGGCCTTTGTGCGCAATCTGGGAGAAAACCCCAATGATCTGCACTTTCTCCGGGCCATACTCGATATAGGCATATCGCAAAATGTGGAAATTATCGTCGAAGGAGTAGAAAACCAGAGCATTTTGAACGTATTGCGATTGATGCAGGCACCCATGCTACAGGGTTATGCCGTGGCCCGTCCCATGTGGGCCAGTGAGCTGCCCGCATGGTTGAGCAGCAGCACTCAGGCAATGAACGCAAATCACGAGATAAAATTCGATCTTCTCCAGTTATATGCTGAAGTCATTGACTACCAGAAAACCATTACCAACTTGTTAACCAGTAATCCAGACTGGTTTTTGCAGCTTTCTCCATGGTCAAGTTGCCACTGCCCGATTCAACAGAGACTCAAGCAACTCAACGCCATGGACCTCAGCGATCTGGAAAAAGCCCATCGTGATTATCATGCAATCCTCGAAGCTCTGGTACCAACCCTTGAAAGCGGTTCCGTTGTGGATATTTACCCCCTGCAGCGTCAGGGCGAAGCGGTTTTGCAGCAAATCACTCTGGCTATGCGTTTACAGCCCCGAAACTGAATAAACCGGGCCGCACCTTGCCACGGGAGCCATGAGAACCTATCTGCCATTTTTCTGCTAAAATGGGTGGATGACTCATTTACAGAAGCCGAATTACCGGGCTTTCTCAAAGAGAGATCCATAAAATATGTCACTGGATACCACTCTGATTGGGGTTCCCGATGCCGCCCTGGACCCGCCTCATGGGGTGGAGGTCTGTCCGGATTGTGGACTGATTCAGAGGTTGCCGCTTCTACAAGGTCGGGGCAAACTCGCCTGCCCGCGCTGTGGCCATATTATGGAACGCACCTCCGGTCGCAGTATTAACGCGGCCATGGCCATGACCTTATCGGCCCTGTTCCTGCTGATCCCAGCCAATTTTCTACCATTGCTGTCCGTTGATATATTTGGCGTGCATCATCAAAGTGTACTTGCGTCAGGCATCTGGGGAGTGGCTGCCCAAGGCTGGCCCGTGGTGGCGGTGATTCTGGCCCTGGAATTGCTCATCCTCCCCTTTTTACGCTTCAGCACCCTGGCCGTGGTATTGCTCCAACTGGATACCGGGCACTACCCAAGCTGGCTGGGCAGGATGTTTCGCTGGTCTGAATGGCTGGACCAATGGGCCATGCTGGATGTTTTTCTGATTGGTTTTGGCATCGGCTATGAACGGGTCGCGCCCTTTTTACCCATCGAAGTAGGTACCGGAGGCTGGTGCGTGGTGGGGCTGGCCTTTCTCAGCATGCTCACGCGGGCGACTCTGGAAAGACGGGAAATATGGCGGCGCATTGGTCCTAATGTGGAATCTCTGGATCTGGACCAGGAATATATAGGTTGTGGCCATTGCGGGATGCCCGTTGCCGCCCATCAGGAAGGGCAAGCCTGCCCACGCTGCGGAGCAAAAGTCTGGCGCTATAAACCACAATCGACAATGCGTACCATGGCCTTTGCCCTGGCAGGATTTTTTTGTTATCCCTTCGCCTATCTTTATCCTATGGAATATAACTATCAAATAGGAAAAATGGAGGGCTATACGATTATGACCGGCGTCATGAAACTGATTGATGCGCATTTTTTTCTGTTTGCCGCCATTATTTTCATTGCCAGCATTGTGATTCCTTTTTTGAAGCTTTTTTCTTTGAGCTGGTTTTTTATTTCCGTGCACTTCCACTCTGTTAAGCGACTCAGATTAAAAACAGAAATCTATCGCTTGATAAAAACCATTGGCCGCTGGTCCCATGTCGATGTATTTACCGTTACTGTCTTTCTGCCCTTGATGCACTTATCCGGATTACTGGCGGTTTATGTGGGCGATGCACTTCCCGCTTTTCTCGCGGTAGTCGTCCTGACCATGATTGCGACAGAAATCTTTGATCCCCGCGCACTCTGGGCCGCTTATCTAATGGAACCTCATGAATAATCCTTTGCCAACTGCAAAAATTCGACGCTCCCGCTGGCCCGGTCTGATCTGGGCCGTGCCTGTCGCGGCCCTTGCCATTGTCGCCTGGCTGGCTTTACGCAGCTATATGGAACAGGGTCCGACAGTGACCGTGCAATTTCCGACTATGGGTGGCATCAAAGCTAACCATACCGTAGTGAAATATAGGGGCGTTACGGTTGGACATGTTACCGCTGTCAAGCTGTCAAAATCCCTTGGAGAAATTTCAGTTTCCATGCGTTTTGATAATTACATGGCGCATCATCTGGGCAAAGGTACACGCTACTGGGTTGCCGGTGAAAAAGTCAGTTTTTCCGACCTCAGCTCCCTCAAATCCATTATTGCCGGACCCTATATAGGTATTGACCCGCATAGTGGCCCCACACGCCATCATGTCATCGGACTGGATGAAGAACCTGTACTGAAAAGCGAATCCAAAGGTATCACCCTCATTTTGCACGCCCCAGAAAAAGGCAATATTTCTCGTGGAGCACCCATTTTGTTCCGGGGCGAACAGGTCGGTGAAATTCGCGGCGAAACCTTGCAAAAAAATGGGGAAGGGTTCGATATTTATGCCTTTATTCCCGAAACAAACCAGCATCTGGTCAATGCGCGCAGCCGTTTCTGGAGTTCAGGTAACATCGCTGTCAGTCTGTTTGGCGAGCACCCCGGCGTGCATATACCTGCCATTCCGGCATTAATCAGCGGGGCCATCAGTTTTTCCACCCCCAAAACCGGCAGCAGCGTGGACAATAATGCGCAATTTCCCCTTTATGCCAGTGCTGCTGCGGCTAAAAATGCGCCGGTCGAAAATGCCGTGGCCTATCAAATGCGCATGCCCGGAGGTCCACAGGGCTTGAAAACCGGTGCCGCCGTCATGCTGGAAGGGGCCCGTGTGGGCAGCGTCACGGCTGTGCATATGTTTTTTGATACCAAGCGCCAGGCACTCCTGACGGATATCGATATTAAAATCAACCCCGAGGCGATTCCGCTCCAGGGTGGGCAAGCCTGGGACATAGCCCATCCTTCCGCACAAATGAACGGGATTCTCCGCCACCTGATTGCCCAGGGCTTACGGGCGCAACTGGGGAGCACTGTTCCGATGCTGGGTTCCAGGGTGATTGACCTCAGTCTGGTTCCAGGTGCAAAAGCAGCCCGTTTGCTGCCGGGACAGCCACCCATCATTCCCATGGTCCATGAAGCAGGCATTCAGGACAGTATTCACCAGTTGAATGGCATACTGACCAAAATCCATGCACTTCCTCTGCATAAAATTGCCGCCAATCTGGATCAACTCAGCCAGAATCTGGCGACCGTAAGCAGCTCTCCGCAAACCCGCGAGACCTTGCAACATGTGCAGCAGACCATGGCCCATCTGGATGCGTTAACGCGCACGGCTAACCAGCAATTACCGGCCATCCTGAAATCACTGAAAGGTGCCAGTCAGGAGGCGCATGCCGCCTTGCAGTCAGGCAATGCCCTGCTCCATAGCCAGGGAAGCGCCGCCAATGCGCCAGAATCCACGACGCTCCCACGCGCCTTGTATGAATTATCACGTACTGCCCAGTCATTGCGGGAATTGACCGATTATTTGAACAGTCACCCCAATGCCCTGATTTTTGGAAAAAGACCATGACATTGCACAGAAAACTCCTCTTGTTGGGAATGGTGGCGGCGCTCGCTGGCTGCGCTTCCGTACCCACCCAGTATCTGACCCTATCCTCCCCATCTCCTGTTGCGGCCAGACAATCCTTGCAGGGCCATGGACTGCCCATAGTCGTTGCGCATGTGCAGATGCCCGCAGATATTGATCGTCTTTACCTGACCACGCTCCAGGGTAAACATCGCCTGGACGTTGCCGGTCATGTCCGCTGGGCGGCGCCGCTGGGCGGTATGGCGCAAAAAGTGCTGGCCCAGGATCTGGCAAGCGCATTGCCGGATAAAACCGTGCTCATGCCCGGGGATCCCATACCGAATGGCCCTTATCTTCTGGTCAAAATCAACGTCCAGAGTTTCATCCCCAGTAATGATGGCAAGGTCTTTTTGCAGGCCGACTGGTTTATCAGCCGCATGCCCGATGGGCACCTCCAAACCCAGGGACGCAGTCATTTTTATCGGGGCAATATCCCTTCCAGCCCCACCGCGCAAGCTGCTGCCATGAGCCAGTTACTGGAAAGGCTCTCTGGGGAATTGGCGCATCATTTGGGATGAACATCCACAAAAACGGGCATACTTCCACCCTGCATGCGTATTTAAATCCCCTGAAGCTCATTGAAGCACTGCTTCAACAGGAAAAAAACTGGCTGAATGCCATACCCAGACTGCGAGCCATCATTTTACTGGCCCTGACTCAGGGCCTCGCCAGTCTCAATCTGGCCGCTCTGGGTACAGTGGCGCCGGCATTGGAAAGCAGCATGCATATTGGCAACATTGGTTATGGCCTGCTGTCTACCGCCTCCATACTCACCGGCGCTACTGCAGCTCTGCCCGTGGGTATCCTCGGTGACCGCCAACGCCGTGTTCCATTACTCATAAAACTGATCGTCTTATGGGCAATAGCCATGCTCCTGAGTGGGATCAGTCCCGGCTATTACTGGTTCCTGCTGACGCAAATGCTGGCTGGAGCAGCCGGAGTTTCCGTTGGTCCAGTCATTGCTTCTCTTTCGGGCGATTTATTTCCACCCTCATGGCGTGGACGAGCCTTCGGATTGATTGTCGGTGGAGAATTATTGGGAGCAGGTATCGGCATGATTCTGGCTGGCACCGTCAACACACTCAGCAACTGGCGCACGGTTTTTTTTGTACTGGCCATTATGGCGATTCTGCTTGCCTATTTATTATGGAAAGGCATGCGCGAACCCCAACGCAACAACATGGAGAAACTCGCTTTAGAACTGACCCAAAAAAATCCCACCAGGCAGACCCACGCCCAAGTAACAACCAACAGGCGCTATTTGCTCGAAGATATTCGCAAAAAATCCATTCAACCGGTCAGCAAAAGGATATTGCAGGAAGACCCCACCCAATGGCACTGGTTTCGGGCCGCAAAAACCATTCTCAGTATTCCCAGCAATGTGGTACTGATTTCCGCATCCTCCGCCGGGTATTTTTATTTTACCGGACTGCTGGCTTTCGGCATTCTTTATCTGACTCAACGCTTCCATATTAATACGATGGCGGCCAGCAGCCTTTTTGTTGGTGCGGGTTTAGGCGGCATTGGCGGGGTTATCGCCAGCGGCTGGATAGCCGACTGGTTATTACGCAAAGGACTGATTACGGCAAGAGTATGGGTTACTGGAATGGCCTTCCTGCTCACCATTCCGTTTTTTCTGCTGGCCCTGAATACCAACAATCAGGTTCTCGAATTTATCTGGCTGTTTTGGGGGTCTGCCGCATTGGGAGCTACCAACCCCACGCTGGATGCCGCGCGCCTGGATATTATGCACTCACGGCTCTGGGGGCGTGCAGAAGGGATTCGAATATCCTTGCGGTATATTCTTGAAGCCGCCGCACCCTTTGCCTTTGGTTGGGTATCCACCCACTTTTCTGAAAGCCATTGCCAACTCCAACATTGTGGAAATGGTTATGGCCTGCGCATTACTTTTGGACTTTTTACGATTTTGCTATTGGTAGCCACCATTCTCATGCTTTCTGCCATCTTCACCTATCCACGCGATGTGGCAACCGCGCTGTTTTCCCAACAGGCACGGAAAACACCAGAGAATTCCTGAAAACCACCTGACACTACCGATTCTCCAGCAATAATCAGGAGGACTCTTTGCGTGAACGCCGGGGACGACGGGATTTACCACCCGTGGCCTGCCCTTCTGGCACTACTCGTTCAAAGTCAATTTTGCGATCATCCAGGTTGACATTCATCACCCGGATTTCAATGGCGTCGCCCAGCTGGAATGTTTCCTTACTGCGATCACCAATAATACGGTAATGCTGCGCATCAAAATGGAAATAATCTTCACCCAGGGTGCTGATATGAATCAGACCTTCCACATAGACCTCGCGCAGGGCAACAAACAGGCCAAAACCAGTTACGCCGGTAATAATACCGGTAAATGTTTCGCCAATTTTATCCATCATGAATTCACATTTGAGCCAGTTCACGGCCTCACGACTGGCTTCATCTGCACGGCGCTCGGTCATGGAACAATGCTGCCCCAACTCCTGCAGTTCCTTTTTGGCCAACCAGCGTGGTTCCTGAGTACCCGCATCCAGCAATGCCTGGATGCCGCGATGAACCACCAGATCGGGATAGCGGCGAATAGGTGAGGTGAAGTGGGTATAAGCCGGGAAAGCCAAACCAAAGTGCATTCCGGTATCCACCGTATAAAATGCTTGCGACAGGCTCCGTAAAATCACAGTCTGAATCAGACTGGAATCACTACGGTCCCGGGTTTCTTCAATAATCTTCGCCAGATCGGCACTACGCGGACGCTCCGGCAAACGCAAGGGTACTCCAAGCTCTCCCAGAAAACGACGCAAATCCTCCAGCTTATCAGCGGAAGGCTCTGGATGAACCCGGTACAACATGGGCAGGTCATGAATCCGGAAATACTGGGCAGCACACACATTGGCCGCGAGCATACATTCTTCGATAATACGATGCGCTACATTACGGGTAACGGCGACAATTTTTTCAATGCGTAACTGGTCATTGTAGATGATGCGCGTTTCCTGGGAATCGAACTCAATGGTCCCTCTTCGCTCCCTGGCCCCGGCAAAACTTTGATACAGGCGGTGTAACGCCTCCAGATGCGGCACCATAGCTGCATCCTGAGTACGCAACGCCTCATCCCCATCAAGAATGGCGGCCACTTCGTCGTAGGTAAAGCGGCGCTGGGAGCGCATGACCCCCCGGGCAAAACGAAAACGCTGAACCTCACCGGCCACATTCATCTCCATTTCGCAAAGCATACACAGCCGATCCACATGGGGATTCAGGGAGCACAAGCCGTTCGAAAGGATTTCCGGCAGCATCGGAATGACCCGACGCGGGAAATACACGGAATTACCCCGGGCAACCGCCTCTTTATCCAGAGCGGAGCCCGACTGAACATAACTGGCCACATCGGCAATGGCGACAATAAGGCGAAAACCGTCGGCAATTTCTTCCGCAAAAACCGCATCATCAAAGTCTTTGGCATCGGCACCATCAATGGTAACCAGGGGAAGATCACGCAAATCGCGGCGACCTGCTTTCATATCCTCGGGTACCACTTCGGAAAAACGCGCAGCCTCGTCCAGAACCGCCTGCGACCATTGATAAGGAAGGCCGTAATTACGCACCGCAATTTCCACTTCCATACCGGGTGCCATGTGTTCGCCAAGAATTTCCACAACCGATCCCTGGGGCATATTGCGACCATCCGGATACTGAGTAATATTTAGCGTCACAATCTGCCCATGCACCGGCGCCAGTTCACCTCCCTCCACCACCCCAAATTCATGGGAAATACGCCGATCTTCAGGCACCACGTAATGGCTGCCACCATCGGCAAAATAACGGCCCACAATCTGTTTCAGAGCCCGCTCCAGGATGCGGACAACTGTACCTTCAATCCGTCCTCGCCGATCTTCGCCCACCGCCCGGCCAAGAATAGTATCGCCATGAAAAACTTTGCGCATTTCCCGGGGTGATAAAAAAAGATCTTTGCCCCCGGCTTCAGGAATCAAAAAGCCAAAACCATCGGGATGGGCGCTGACACTCCCCCGAATCAATTCCATGGCTTCGACAATGCCGTAGGCTCCGCGTCGGTTGCGGACCAACTGACCATCTCTTTCCATGGCACGCAGGCGGCGACGCAAGGCTTCCTGGTCTTCTTCCTCGATTTCGAGCTCGGCAAAAAAATCTTCCAGCGTCAGAGGCTGTCCCGCTTCTTCCAGATACTGAAGAATGTATTCCCGACTGACGATAGGGCGTTCATATTTTTCTTTTTCCCGCTCGAACATGGGATCACGTTCACTCAGTGCTGCGGGCTCCTGGTTTTCAGGCATTGACAACTACTCCTTAATCAAAGATCATTCCGTCCACGCCGAGGTGGCGGAATTGGTAGACGCGCTAGGTTCAGGTCCTAGTGAGCGAAAGCTTGTGCTGGTTCGAATCCAGTCCCCGGTACCAAAAGCAAAGGGCAGACTTCAGGGTCTGCCCTTTTTTATATTTCCTATTCACAACACCCCGGACAGGAGAATGGTATCCTCACGGTCAGGACCCGTTGAAATGATCGCCAGAGGCCGTCCGGCACGCTCAGCAATAGCCTCCAGATACTGACGTGCGGTCTGGGGCAAATCTTCCCAGCGTCGGACTCCAGCAGTAGATTCCTGCCAGCCGGGAAAAGTCTCGTAAACCGGTTCACAGGCCGCCAGTGCTTCAGCACCGGAAGGGAGTTCATCCTGCACCACGCCCTTAACCCGATAACCCACGGCGACCCGGATTTCCGCCAGACCGTCCAGGACATCCAGCTTGGTCATGCACAAGCCGGTCACTCCGTTGACGCGACAGGCAGCGCGCAAGGCCACCGCATCAAACCAGCCACAACGCCGGGCCCGCCCTGTGGTCGCACCCACTTCTGCCCCTCGTTCCGCCAGAAACACCCCGGTTTCGTCGAACAGCTCGGTGGGAAAAGGACCCGCGCCTACGCGGGTGGTATAGGCCTTGGTAATACCCAGAACATAACCCAGTTCAGCCGGCCCGACGCCACTTCCGGCGGATGCCGCGCCCGCAATCGTATTGGAAGAAGTCACATAGGGATAAGTACCATGATCCACATCCAGCATGGTCCCCTGCGCACCTTCAAACAAAATTCTTGCGCCTTCTGACTGCAACTGTGCAAGACGCACGGATACATCAACTACCATGGGAGCCAGCCGCTCTGCCAGACTCAGATATTGATCGAGAATGGCATCAAAATTCTCTGCTTTCTGCTTGAAATAATGCTGAAGCACAAAATTATGGTAATCCAGCGCTTCACCCAGCTTTGCGGCAAAACGCTCGCGGTGAAAAAGATCACCCACCCGCAAGGCGCGACGCGCGACCTTATCTTCATACGCAGGACCAATCCCACGACCGGTCGTACCAATTTTTGCATCTCCTTTGGCATGCTCACGAGCCAGATCCAGGCTTTTGTGATAAGGCATAATCAACGGACAGGCATCCGAAACAAAAAGGCGCGCATGCGCATCGGGCATCACGGGCAGCAATTCATCCAGCTCGGCAAAAAGCGCCAGCGGATCCAGAACCACGCCATTACCAATAAAGCAGGACACACCCGGTCGCAAAATGCCTGAAGGAATAAGATGCAGCACGGTTTTGCGGTTGCCGATCACCAGCGTATGTCCGGCGTTATGCCCGCCCTGAAAACGCACAACCGCCTGGCAACGTTCTGTAAGCCAGTCCACAATTTTGCCTTTTCCTTCATCACCCCACTGCGTACCGATGATGACCACATTTGACTTATCAGACACGGAGCACTCCGCCAATAAAATGGAAAATAGTTTTAACGTGCATTCAGGGAGCGCAGCACCCAACCCGCAGAAGAATGCTCCAGGAGGGCATCAAAACCCCGGTTTTTCAACTGCACTTCATCCGGCAATTCACCCGCCAGAAAGTCTTGCGCCACCACATGCCCCTGCTGACGTTGCTCGGCAATAGCCTTCCATAAAGCCTGATCGCTGCCAGCAGGCGCCCAGATATATTGATTCCGGCGCGATTCTGGAAGATCCCGCAGCAGAGGTTTCAGGTCCAGACTGAAACCGGTTGCCGGGCGACGCCGTCCAAATGCCGCACCGATATCATCATAGCGTCCACCACGAGCCAACGCTTCTCCGCGTTGCGGCCCGAATAAAGAGAACAGCAGACCAGTATGGTAGAGATGACCACGAATTTCCGAAAGATCACATTGAATGTCGAGATCCGGGTAGCGCAGGCGCAGTGCTTCCCAAACAAAATGGAGATCATCCAGGGCCTTGCAAATGGCCGGGTGATGACCCAACTGCTGTCGCGCACGACTCAATACATCATGATCCCCTTGCAAACGGGCCAGGGCATCAAAATCAGCACAAAGGCTTTGTCCTGCGCCATGAATTTGCAGCCAGTGCCGGACATCCGGCCAGGCCTTGCGTTCTACATGCCGCAACAAATCATTGCGCTGGGTAGTGGCAAGGCCGGCCGCATCTGCCAGGGCCCGGGGAATACTGACATGACCAATATCCAGCAAGAGGTTGGGGACCTGGCAGTGGCGTAAACTTTCCACCATCAGGGACAACACTTCGAGATCCCCTTCCGGTCCAGCGACGCCAAACAACTCAGCACCCACCTGAAAAGGTGCGCGGCTACCACCCAGCAAGTCAGGACGCGCTCGCAATACGGTTCCGGCATAAGCCAGACGGCGGATTTCTCCGGAGGCTGAAGTCTGGGCGTCAATGCGCGCCATCTGCGGAGTCATATCCGAGCGCAGGCCTACCAGACGACCACTATCCTGATCCAACAGTTTCCAGGTTTGCAAGTCCAGGTCAGCGCCACTACCGGTAAGCAAACTTTCCAGATGCTCCACCAAAGGGGGCGTTACCTGACGATAGCCCCACAGCGCATAGCGATCCAGAAGACTGCGTCGACAATTTTCAAGAGCATCTGTCCGTGCGGGCAGAACATCCTCGAAGCCGCTAGGCAAAAGCCAGGTCGGATGGTTTTCGCTGCGCATTATTTTCCCGCCTCATTCAAGGAATGCCGAAAATATTTGAAAAATGGAGAATCCGGATTGAGTACCAGCACGGTTTTATCACTCAAAGCGTGACGATACGCTTCAAGACTGCGATAAAAGGCAAAAAATTTCGGATCCTTTCCATAAGCATCCCCGTAAATGGAGGCCGCTTCGGCATCACCCTGCCCCTTGATCTGCTCCTGTTGACGATAAGCATCAGCCAGAATGCTGGTTTTTTCTTTCTCGGCGCTGGCACGAATTTGCTCCGCATCAGCTTTACCTTGGGAATGGTAGGTATTGGCCTGCTGAGTTTGCTCCGCCTCCATGCGCTTGTAAGTTGCCTGCAGCAGTTCCGGGGGCAAGCCTACCTGCAAAATCCGCAAGTCCACCAGGCGAATGCCAAAAGTTGACAAGTGCTGGTCTGCCGCCTGCATGACCGGGCTGGAAATTTCCTGCTGCCGGGCAGCAATGAGTGCCTCCATGGACATCGTCGCAATCTGACTGCGCAAAGCCGCGCGCAGAACATCGCCAATTTGGGTCTGGGCATTCGCCTGATCATGCAACCGCGCATAATAAACTCCAGGATTCACCACCTGCCATTCAGCGAAATAACTCAGCAGTAAGGGCTTTTTGTCCTGGGTCAGAAAGGACTCCGGTTGCGGACTGTAATTTTGCAAGCGTTTATCCACATATTCCACATTTTGCAAAACCGGCCATTTCAAATAAAGACCGGGGGCCTTCTGCACACTGATTTGCTTGCCAAATTGCATGAGCAAGGCATTTTGTGACTGATTGACCGTATAAAAACTGGCAGAGGCCAGCAGCAGCACCGCGAGAAAAACAATCAGTACAGCCCATATCCAGTTTTTCATGAGCGCGCTCCTGAAACCGGCAGCACCGGTTGGCTGGCAGCACTGTCGGTATTAGCGACCGGAGCCGTACTGCGATCTGCAGCGGTGGCCGACGCTACCGAGCGTGTGCTCACACTGGGCTGAGCGGCAGTTTTTTCGGGCATATGCAAATAAATCACTGCTTTTCCATGACTATCCATGATGACTTTTTGCGTGCTGCCAAGAATATCCTGCATGGTATGCAAATACATACGCTCACTCACCACCTGGGGGTTCTTCTGATAAGCCTGCAGCAAGTCCGTAAAGCGGGCAGCATCGCCCTTGGCACGACCTACCACCTGCAACTTGTAGGCTTCGGCCGCTGTCACCATAGTGGCGGCTTCACCCTTGGCCTTGGGAATAATGCTGCTGGCATAGGCTTCCGCCTCACGCCGGGATCGGGCCATATCCTCGCGGGCAGTCATCACGTCGGTGTAGGAAGCCTGCACCGGTTTGGGAAGATGAATGCTGAGAATCTGCACTGCGTTGATTGTCACGCCAGCATGTAATCCCGTCAGCAAATTCTGGCTACTTTGCTGGATCTGCTGGGCCATGGCGCTTTGATCCACATGCATCAAGGCTTTCAACTGGCTTTTCCCCACGGCATTGCGCATGGCAGACAAAGCCGCATAGCGAATCAACTGCTCTGGATTGGTGCTGGAAAACAGGTAATGACTGGCATTGCTGATACGGTAATCCACGGCAAAGTGAACATCCACCACGTCACCATTGGCCGTCAGCATCATTCCTGGATTCAGGGTATCCACGGCGCCACTGTAACCCAAAACAATCCGCTGATTCTCGGCGGTTCTGAGTAAGGAAACGCTTTCAAAAGGCACAGGCAAGTGATAATGAAGGCCCGGCTGGGTAGTGCCGACTTCCTTGCCAAAACGCAGCACCACGCCTTCGGCATTGGGTCCGACAATATAAATACCCGATGCAATCCAGAATAAAATCAGTATGCCGATAATAATGATGGGCAAACGGTGCAGCCAGCGCGGATCCCACTTGGGACCTCCAGAACCCCGACCTTTGCCGGAACCCAGCAAAGCACCCAGTTTTTTCAACTCCTGGGTAATTTTCTGAATGTCAAAAGCAGGCTTTTGTGGGTTGGGACGCCGTCCCCAGGGGTTGTTATTATTATTGTTGTTGTTTCCGTTTCCGCCCGGATCACTCCACGGCATACCAATCTCCTTCCTTGATTATTTCGGGTATTGTAGAGGTCGGGTCCTGCGCCTGACAACCATTGTCACGCATTTGCGCGCGCAGACGACGCCATGCCAGATCATCAATATCAAAAACCATCCGGGTTTTACCTTCCTCGTCAAAATCTTCGTCAACGACACTGGCCAGACGATGCAAACAGGCACGCAAAGCGCCTTCCTCAGGACTCAGCAGCAGCTCGACGCGCAAAATAGAGCGACCAACCCGTTCGAGAATAGCTTGCAGCAACGCATCAAGACCTGCACCGCTCCGGGCACTGACATTCACCGCAATCAATGTTCCCGAAGCATCATACAGCCCTCCACTCGCTTCACCCGTCATGTCGACCTTGTTGAAAACCACCAGCACCGGCAGAGAATCCGCTGCAATTTCTTTAAGGACGGATTCGACTGCAGCCATTTGCGTATCACGATCCACTGCGCTGCCATCGACGACATGCAAGAGCAATTGCGCCTGATTCACCTCTTCCAGCGTTGCCCGAAATGCAGCAATCAGATCCGTCGGCAAGTCACGCATGAAGCCCACCGTATCCGCAAGCAACACCGCATCCTGCCCGGCAACCTGCAAACGGCCAATAGCCGGGTCCAGCGTCGCGAACAAACGATTTGCCGCATAATTACTGCGCTCGGTCAGGGCATTGAACAAAGTGGATTTACCCGCATTGGTATAGCCCACCAAAGCCACAGTTGGCAACGGAGCGCGCTGCCGGGCCCGGCGCTGGGTCGCCCGATGGGCAGCTACCTTGACCAGCTTGTGCCGCAGGGACTGAATACGATCTCCAATCAGGCGGCGGTCTGTCTCCAGCTGTGTTTCACCCGGACCACGCAAGCCAATGCCTCCGCGTTGCCGCTCCAGATGGGTCCAGCCGCGAATCAGGCGCGTCCGCAAGCGGGTCAATTGAGCAAGCTCGACCTGTAATTTACCCTCATGAGTACGGGCACGCCGCGCAAAAATATCCAGAATCAAACCGACCCGATCAATCACCCGGCATTGCAAGGCCCGTTCCAGGTTGCGCTCCTGCACCGGACTCAACGAGCGATCAAACAAAACCAGATCCGCTGCCGTTTCCCGCACCTTTTCGGCCAGTTCCTGCACTTTGCCACTGCCAATAAAAGTTGCCGAATCAGGGCGATTGCGGGTCACAGGGATTAATTCGAGAACATCCGCGTCGCTGTCGGTAGCCAGATGAAAAAATTCGGCCCCGTCGTCAAGATCCACTTCGCCATGTAATATCACATGGACCAGAAGGACCCGCTCACGGGGCGCGTCTACTGCAACTGCACTATGGGTCAGGATCAGGCCTCTTCTTCTGTCGCCGTCACCTCACCTTCGCCCTCAGGCAAAGGCAAGCGCACATCACGACCGGGAACCACCGTAGAAATGGCATGTTTGTAAATCATTTGGCTGACATTATTCCGCAACAAAACAACGAACTGATCGAAGGATTCGACAAATCCCTGCAACTTGATCCCGTTGACTAGATAGATGGCGACGGGAACGTGTTCCTTACGCAGCAAATTAAGAAAAGGATCCTGAAGAATTTGTCCTTTTTGTTGACCGGCCATTTTTTATCTCCTTGACTATGCTTCATGGCGCTTTTAGGGTAGTGAAAAGCCTGCGGGACAGATTTCACTGCATGGAACTTAGACTAGCTCAAAATAGACGGGAAAGCCATGCTTATAAGGCCCACTAATTGATCCATATTTATGATGGACCGAAGCCACTGCGGCCAGCGATCCAGCCGTGAACGATTGACCTGCAGCCTGCTTGCCATTAGCTTAGAATTAAAATCCGCCTGTCATCCAGATGGTCCTGACAGTGGAGGGTTCACAAATTCAAGGAGAAGCAATTAGTGGATAAAACGGCCATCGATGATAAGGCGCTCCGTAGCCGCGTGAAATTACTGGGTAATCTGCTTGGTGAAGTATTACGCGAACAGGCCGGAACCCGGGTGTTCAACGCCGTGGAACAGCTTCGCCAAGGCTACATCCGCCTCCATAAAAAAGAAGATTCCCGCCTACGGGAACGCCTTGCCCGTTTCATAGACGCCTTACCCCAGGATGATCTGGTGCTGGTGATTCGCGCCTTCAACACCTATTTCAGTCTGGCCAACATTGCCGAAGAAGAATCCCAGCATCTGCAACGCCGTCGCCTTTTACAGAAGGGCTACGGACTGTGGACGGGATCCTTTGAAGAAACTTTCCGTTCCCTCCAGCAACAGGGCATCACCTCCGGCCAAATTCAGTACCTGCTCGATCAGACCCGCTATTTACCTGTCTTTACCGCACACCCTACTGAATCCAAACGGCGCACGGTGCTGCATGGACTGCGCCGCATTTTCGTGGTCAGCCAAACACTCGATGACCCCAGCCTGAACGATGAAGAAGAAAAAGAAGTCATCGACAATTTGCGGGCACAAATCCAGATCCTCTGGGAAACCGAAGAAGTCCGGACCAACAAACCCCAGGTTCAGGATGAAGTGGAGAACGGTTTATTCTTCTTTCGCGACAGCCTGTTCAAAGCCGTACCCATGACCTATCGCGCCGCCCGTCGGGCGGCGCGACGGGTATTTGCCAACGATGACATCGACATTCCCGCGTTTATTCGTTTTGGTTCATGGATTGGCGGAGATCGGGATGGCAATCCCAACGTCACCGCCGCCATTACCAGCTGGGCCTTGCGCACCCAGAGCGTCGAGGTCCTCAAGGAATATCAGCAACGGCTCAGCGGACTTTATCAACTGTTGGGTCATTCCAGCCGATTCTGTGGCATTTCGCCGGTTCTGCTCGCCTCCCTGGAACGCGACGCCGATGATTTTCCGGAACTGGCCGAGTGGGTGGATCAACGCTTTCCCAGTGAACCCTATCGCCGCAAGCTGCGCTACATGATGACCCGCCTGGATTTGCGCCTGAGACAACTGGAAAACGGCCAGATCATGAATGAATCCGCTGGCCCGGCTTATGGATCAGCCGAAGCCTTTCTGGATGACCTGCTCCTCGTGCGTGACTCCTTGCGCGGTCACAATGATGATTACATCGCTGATCATGATATTCAGGATATAGTCTGGCTGGTACAGACTTTCGGTTTTCATCTGGCCAATCTCGATATTCGCCAGGAATCTACCGTGCATTCCCGAACTATTTCAGAACTGTACGCAGATGTCCCGGGTTTTGCCGGTTACCTTGAAATGTCTGAAGAAGCCAGACTGATAACTCTGACGGAAGCCCTCAAGCGTCCCGGCCCGTTAGTTGAACACCACCCTGAACTTTCGCCGCTGGCTGCCGAAACCTGCGCCATGTTTCGTTGTATCGCCCAGCTTCGCCGCGAGATCAGCGCTTCCGGATTTGGAAATTACGTGATTTCCATGACCCACGAAGCCAGTCATATCCTCGAAGTATTGGTGCTGGCCAAGGAATTCGGGCTGGCAGGCTGGTCTCGACAGGGACTTTACAGTGAAATTGCCGTCACCCCACTGTTTGAGACCATTCACGATCTGGAGCGTATGGATGCTGTCATATCCACGCTGCTCGATAACCCGGTTTATACCGAAATCCTCAGCAGCCAGGAAAACACCCAGGAGGTCATGCTTGGATACTCCGATTCCTGCAAGGACGGCGGTATTTTATCGTCCAGTTGGTCGCTGTATCAGGCCCAGCTGCGCCTGGCGGCCATAGCTGACAAACGTAATATCCAAATTCGCGTGTTTCATGGCCGTGGCGGCAGCGTTGGTCGCGGTGGAGGCCCCACCTATGAAGCCATTCTGGCGCAACCGCCGGACACGGTTCGTGGACAAATCAAAATTACCGAACAGGGTGAAGTTCTGTCCTTCAAATATGCCAATCTCGAAACTGCCATATACGAGTTGACCGTCGGCACCGCCGGCCTCATCAAAGCCAGCATCGGCCTGGTCCGCCCGGTTACCCCCGACAACCCGGCTTATCTCAAGGTCATGACGGAGCTCACCCATTTGGGCGAAAAGGCCTATCGTGATCTTACGGAAAACACCCCGGGTTTTCTGGATTATTTCTATGAAGCAACCCCGCTGAATGAAATAGCGCACATGAACATTGGCTCACGCCCCTCACACCGGCAGCGCAGTGACCGTTCCATGAGCTCCATTCGGGCGATTCCCTGGATATTTGCCTGGGCACAGTCCCGCCATATTCTCCCGGCCTGGTTCGGGCTGGGTTCTGCTATTGCCCAATGGCGGATGGAAAAACCCGAACGACTGGAAATTCTTCAGGACATGTATCAGCACTGGCCTTTTTTCCATGCACTGATGGGCAACGTCAGCATGGCTATGGCCAAAACCGACATGGCGCTGGCGGGAGAATATGCTGGCTTACCGCTTGATCAGGAGCTCGCCAGGTCGGTTTTCCAGAAAATCCGCCAGGAGTTTGAACTGAGTCTTGGAGAAATGCTGGCCATGGCTGGAACCGAGCAGCTGCTTTCCGATAATCCTGGTCTCGCTTTTTCTTTGCAGCGTCGTAACGTATACATGGAACCCCTGAATCATATTCAGCTCGCCCTGCTCCGCCGTTACCGCAATGATGATGCACCGCCGGAATTCCGGGAAATATGGCTGGACCCCCTGCTGCGCACCATCAACGCCATCGCCGCCGGACAACGCAATACCGGCTGAAAAAACTTTTCATGTTGCTACCTGAACTGATTCTGGCCTCCACCAGCCCGTATCGAAAGGCATTGCTGCAGCGTCTGCAAATTCCCTTTCGCTGCGTAGCTTCCCAGGTTGATGAAAGCCCACTTCCGGAGGAAACCCCGGAACAGCTGGTGGCGCGTCTGGCTCTGGCCAAGGCGCAAGCCGTATTAGCCAGCCACCCCGAAGCATTGGTTATCGGCGCTGATCAAATGGCTTACTGTGCAGGTCGGGTTCTGGGAAAGCCAGAATCCGTTGCCAGGGCCGAAGAGCAACTGCAATGGATGCAAGGTCGTCGGGTCGAATATCTCAATGGTATTGCCATAGCGGATGCCAGCGGCGCGGAGCAGTTCATCGTACCCTACTCTCTAACCTTACGCGCACTAAGCCCGGAGGATATCCGTCGCTATATTGAAAAAGATCAGCCCCTCGACTGTGCCGGAAGTTTACGTTCTGAAGGTCTGGGGATCAGTCTGCTGGAAAAAATGGAAGGCGCAGACCCCAACGCCCTGATGGGAATGCCGCTGCTGACCATTTCCGAAGTGTTGCGCCGCCGGGGATATGCGCTCCCCTGAGATCAGGCATCGACAATCAGGATGGATGCATTACAGCAGGTCCGACCAGCCAGGAAGCAAAAAGGGCGACTTATCCAGTCGCCCTTTCTTTTTAAGCAAATAACAAAAGGTCAGCCCCAGCCATCGCCGCCATCATCCATCCCGAAATCATCATTACTGGCTAGCTGGTCATTACCCCAGGAATCATCGGTCAGGCCTAGATCGTCATTGCCTGATGCATTGGCTTGTGTTCCGGCAGCTTCGTGACCACCGAACAAACTTCCGGCAAGCGCCTGTCCGGCAGCCAGCCCGGCACCCACTCCGACACCGGTAGCAATTCCCGATGCGAGATTAGAACCCAAGCCACCACCCTGTTGGGGCATTCCCCCCATCGGACCACCAGGATATCCTGGACCATTAGGTCCATAGCCACCATTCATGCTGCCAAACGGCCCCGGGGTCGGCCCACCCCGATACATCAGTTGTGCACTTTGCCGGCGCCGCCGTAAAAACATGGAGATCGCCACAATCAACACAATCAGGCCCAGAAAAAAGACCAAAGCGGAGCCCCAGGGACTCTTTTTTTCAGCCGCCGGCCTGGTCACAGCCTTGCTATGACTCTGCACGGATTTTTTGAATTTCTGCAAGACTTCCGGCTTGACGAAAGGCATGGTCGGAGCCAGTTGTTCAGATTTCTGCAGGGCCGCTGCAGCTTCTGACCATTTGCCCTGACGTGCGAGAATTCTCGACTCCAGGTATTGCGCCTCCGCAGAATTAGGATGCGTAGTCAGCACTTCCTGCATCATGCTTTGCGCCTGGTCCAGATGACCACTGTGAATGGCTTGCGTCACCTGAGTGACAGAAGGTTCGGCCCATGCTAATGGTGCCGTGACTAAACTGACAAGCAGGATGCTTGTTCCCAAAAATTTTTTATTCATTCGCTCCCCCAATAAAAATTGTTGCACAGTTAATATGGGGTGAAATTCTGCAAGAATCAAGCGTTCTGTAGCATTTTGTAACTCTCTATATTCATGCGACAATTTAGCTTGAATGACTGGACAGGGGTGACCGTAGAGGATGCCCGTCATGGTTCTATAGCTTGAAAAGGCCCGAGTTTGACAGAATTGCCAATAATAGCCATTATACTGACCGGTCGGTTCAGACCTCTGAGAGGTAATTTTTAGTGCACAAACCACTACCCAAACCCGTTGCGGCCCTCTTGGCCCTAGGTGTTGCCAGCAGTCTGGCAGCCTGTAGCTTTGAACCCAAGCTACGGGTGCCGCCCGCGCCTTCCGACAAAATGGCTTATACGGCGGGCAAAAGTCCGGTAAAAACCGTTACGCCCGGCGGTATGGCCGGAGCAGCACAGGAAATCCAGTATGGCACCGAGCTACATGAACAATGGTGGAAACTGTTCCACTCCAAAGCTCTGGATACCCTCATCAGCGTGGGCCTGAAAAACAGTCCGACCATTGCGGCTGCCCAGGCCCAAATGCGTGAAGCACAAGCCACAGCGCGTGCCAATGCCAGCATTTTTTATCCGCAGGTAACTGGCACCCTGCAGGCCAATCGCAGCAAAAGCACGGCCGCCACTTTTGGTGGCAGTGGGGGTATCCATTACTCATTGATCAACGGGTCGCTGGGGGTGTCTTATTACCCTGACATTTTTGGTGTTTATCGCCTGGTCTATCGCAACAGCGAAGAGTTGGTGAAATACCAACAGTGGCAGTTGGAAGCCGCGAAACTGACCCTGACCGGCAATATTGTCACCACCGCCATTGATGAAGCGGCTACCGCAGAACAAATCCAGGCTACCAGGGCCATCATCGCCCACGAAAAAAAGCTGCTGGAACTGACCGAAAATCAGTATCGTGCCGGTGCCATCGACTACAGCACCGTCATGACCCAAAAAAGTCAGATGGCCAGTGAAGCCGCCACCCTGCCGCCGCTGGAACAGCAGCTGGCCGTCTATCGCCATGAACTCGCCATTCTCGTTGGGGCATTTCCTGCGAATGCCAAACGCCAGAATTTTACGCTGACCGATCTGAAACTGCCGGAAAAACTGCCCGTCAGCTTACCGTCGCAACTCCTCCAGCAAAGACCGGATATCCGCGCCGTAATGGCCCAGATGAAAGCGGCAAATGCGCAGATAGGGGAAGCGCGCGCGCAGTTTTATCCGACCGTCAAGCTGACGGCCGCATTCGGCAATGCCGCCAGCAACCCCAACATATTTTTTGACCCTGTCAGCAGCATCTGGAGCCTGGTCGGGTCCATGTCCCAGCCTTTGTTTGAAGGTGGCAAACTGGAAGCCCAGAAAGCCGAGGCACATGCTGCCTATGACGCACTCTACGCCAACTACCGCAGCACCGTGCTCAATGCTTTTGATCAGGTGGCCAACGGGTTGCGGGCGGTGGAGCATGATGCCCAGGCCCTCGCCGCCCAGCGTGAGGCGCTGTCCGCTTCCCGGGAAGCACTTAAACTGGCGCAGGCCAGTTACCGCGCCGGTGCCAGTGATTATCTGACCCTGCTGACGGCTGAAGTCCAGTACAACACCGCCAAAATTGCCGAGATCAAGGCTCAATCCCAGCGTTATCAGGATAGTGCCGCATTACTCGTGGCTTTGGGGGGTGGCTGGTGGAACAAGCCGGATCAGAAGTCAACGACTACGCCTACCCATTCTTAAACCTTTTTATTGATCGCAGCCATCCTCTGCGGAGACTGAAATATGAAAAAAGCATTTGTGATTGTCATTATTGGCCTGCTGATTGTTTTTGGCGGAATTTTTGGGTTTAAAGCCTTCGTCAACAGCAAAATTGCCGAAGCGATGGCGCACATGCCCAAGCCGGTAGTCACCGTGAGTGCCGCAACAGCAGAAATTGCCCACTGGCACCCGCAACTGCGCGCCGTCGCCTCACTGGCGGCCGTTCAGGGTGTAGATGTTACACCCCAGATTGCTGGCAATGTGACCGCCATTCATTTTCGCTCCGGCCAGTATGTACAGGCAGGGACGCCGCTGGTGCAGATTGACAACTCTACGCAATTGGCCCAACTGGCCAGTGATCAGGCGCAACTGCGACTGGCTTCCAGCAATTTGCAGCGTACCAAAGAGTTAATCGCCACCAAGGCCGCCAGCCAGGCCCAGCTGGATTCAGCCCAGGCGACCTATCAGACGGATCAGGCTGCCATCAAGGATATTCAGGCGACGCTGAACAAACTGACCATTAGCGCGCCCTTCAGTGGTTATCTCGGCATCCGCCAGGTGAATGTGGGTCAGTATCTGACTCCCGGCACCAAAATAGTGGACCTGCAGTCCTGGAGCCCGCTCTACGCCAACTTCACGTTGCCGCAAAGCGATCTCCAGAATATTCAGGCCGGGACTCCGGTGCAGATCCAAACCGACGCCCTGCCCGGTCAAACCTTTTCCGGAAAAGTGACGGCTCTGGGTTCTGCCGTCAACAGCACTACCCGGCAGATAGAAGTACAAGCCACCATCGATAATCCCAAAAATCAGCTCCGGCCAGGACTGTTCGGGGAGTTGACGGTGGTGCGCGATACCACTGAAAAAGTCCTGGTCATTCCAGTATCTGCCATTTCCTATAACACCTTTGGCGATTATGTTTACGTCATTCATAAAGAGAAAAAGGATGGCAAAACCCAGGAAACCGCCGTGCAACAGGTCATCAAACCCGGCAAGCAGCGCGACGGCATGGTGGAAATACTCTCTGGATTGAAGCAAGGCGACAGAATCGTTACCGCCGGTCAGGTCAAACTGGTCAATGGCAGCCTTGTTACCATCAGCCACAACGCGTAAGGCTAGCTCATGAAATTTACGGATATTTTTGTTCGTCGCCCGGTACTCGCCACGGCGTTGAGTCTGGTAATTTTCCTGCTGGGTCTGCACGCCTACACCATGATGACCGTCCGGGAATATCCGGCCCTGGTCAACACCGTCGTCACCGTTACCACGGCTTACCCCGGTGCCAGTCCCAGCACCGTGCAGGGCTTTATTACCGCACGTCTTGAAAAGGTCATTGCCAGCGCTCCGGACATCAACTACATGACCTCCAACAGTGCGGAGGGGTCCTCCACCATTACGGTGTACATGAAGCTGAATTACAGCCCCAGTGCCGCAGTGGCCAACATTCAGTCCAAAGTCCAGCAGGTGACTGATCAGTTGCCCACGGGTAGCCAGTTGCCCGTGATCAACGTCACAGTGGGCGATACAACAGATTTGATGTATATCGCTTTTTACGGAAATCAACTCAGCCAGCAACAAATTACTGATTATTTGCTGCGCGTGGCGCAACCGCGTCTTGCCTCGGTACATGGTGTTGGTGAGGCCCAGATTTTGCCCCCTGGTGCTGGCAACGGGAATACCTATGCCATGCGCGTCTGGCTGAACCCGCAGAAAATGGCCGCACTTAATGTGACCGCTGCCCAGGTTTCTCAAGCGTTGACAGCCAATGACTTCATCTCGGCCGTGGGGCGGACCCGGGGCAAAACCGTACAAAACACCATTGTGGCCACTACCAGCCTGCACAATGTCAGTGAATTCCGTGACCTGGTCATCAAACAGTCGGGCAACACCCTGATCCGCCTGAAAGATGTCGCTCATGTTGAACTCGGTGCCCAAAATTATGATTCCCAGGCATTTTATGATGGTAAACCGGCAGCGTTCATTGGCATTCAGGAATCTCCCTCTGCCAATTCTCTGGATGTAGCCGCCGGTGTTAAAAGCTCTCTGGCAAAACTTAAAAAAAGTCTGCCACCGGGTATGCACGAAGAAATTCCTTATGACGCCAGTGCATTTATCAAAGCTTCCATCGATGAAGTATTAATGACCATTGGTATCACCCTGGCGGTGGTCGTGCTGGTTATTTTCCTCTTCCTCGGCTCATTCCGGGCGGTGGTTATTCCGGCGGTGGCCATTCCCCTGTCCATTGTTGGCGCTGGCCTGATCATGTGGTCCATGGGCTTCACCATCAATCTGCTGACTCTGCTGGCAGTTGTGCTGGCCATTGGACTGGTGGTGGATGATGCCATTATCGTTGTGGAAAACGTGCATCGCCATATTGATGAAGGGAAAAGCCCCTTTGATGCCGCCTTATTGACCGGGCGCGAACTGGGTGGTCCCATTATCGTTATGTCCACCACCTTGATTGCGGTTTTTGCGCCGATTGGCTTTATGGGTGGACTGACCGGCAGTCTGTTTGGAGAATTTGCCTTTACCCTGGTAGCAGCGGTGCTGATCTCCATGATTGTGGCTTTGACGCTGTCGCCCATGCTCTCCAGCAAGGTCTTGAAGCCCACCAAGGAACACGGCTTTGAACACTTCATCGATCAGCGCTTTGTCGGTTTAAGAGGTTTTTATGATCGACTTCTGCACGGTGTCCTGAATTTTGTGCCCGTAGTCATGCTCTTTGCCATAGTCGTTTTCGGCAGCATTTACTTCCTGTTCGCCACTTCCAAATCGGAACTGGCGCCACAGGAAGATCAGGGCATTATTTTCAATGCCGGCACTGGTGGTCCAACTATCACCCCGGACCGGCTGGCTCACTACGGCAAGCAGATTTTGAAGGTGTTCAATAAGTATCCGGAAAAAAAGGCGACCTTCATGGTCACTGGAATTTCCGTCGGCAGTGGTGGTGGAACCAACAGCCTTTTTGCAGGCATGCGTTTAACCAACTGGTCTGATCGTTCGGTTACAGCCATGCAGATTCAGCCCAAATTGCAGCAGCAATTGCAAAGCGTGCCAGGGCTGCAGGTGGCCTCTTTCTTGCCGCCACCATTACCCGGATCTGCAGGCGGCCTGCCGGTACAATTTGTTCTGCAGAGTCCCGGCAGTTACGACAAAATCGATCAGGTAGCTGATCAGGTCATAGCCAAGGCTTACCAGAGTGGCATGTTCTTCTATGTGACCAAGGACCTGCGCATTGACAATCCGGAACTGGTGCTGAAAATCCATCGCAATATTGCCGCCAATCTGGGTTTGACCATGGCGGAAATTGCCCAGGATCTGCAACCTTTGCTGGGCGGCAACTATGTCAACCGCTTTGACATGGAGGGACGCAGCTACAAGGTTATTCCCCAGGTGCCGGACAAGTTCCGTACGGACCCGGAGGCCCTCAAGGACTATTATATTGCCACGGCAACGGGTCAAATGGTGCCCCTGTCAACTGTCGTATCCATCGAAACCAAGGTTGAACCGCAGTTCCTGCCGCAGTTTCAACAGCTTAACTCGGTCACCATTCAGGCGGTTCCCAAGCCGGGAGTAACCATGGGACAGTCTCTGAACTTCTTCCGGAGCACGGCTGAAAAAATCATGCCCAAGGACTTTTCGGTCAATTACGCCAGCCAGTCGCGCGAGTACATGCAGGAAAGTGGTGGATTGCTGACTACTTTTGCACTGGCTATCATACTGATTTACCTGCTGTTGGCGGCTCAGTTTGAAAGTTTCCGGGACCCCTTGATTGTGCTGATCACCGTTCCCATGTCCATCAGTGGTGCGCTGATATTTGTCAGCCTGGGCCTGGCCTCCATCAATATTTACACGGAGGTGGGGCTGATCACCCTGATTGGTTTGATTGCCAAGCAGGGTATTCTGATTGTGCAGTTTGCCAATGAAATCCAGCGTCATGAAGGCTTGGGCAAACGCGATGCGGTGGAAAAGGCGTCGAGTATTCGTCTGCGTCCGATTCTGATGACCACAGGAGCCATGGTACTCGGGGTTCTCCCCCTGCTCCTCATGAATGGACCCGGTGCCGTCAGTCGTTTCCAGATGGGCCTGGTCATTTTCACCGGCTTAGGCATTGGCGCGCTATTCTCGCTATTCGTGGTACCCGCCATGTATATGGTGCTGGCCAAAGATTTGCGTGGGGGCGAAACCCCGTCTGTGCCTGCTTCCTGAAGCGGGTCTTCTAAGGGAGCAGACCGGATACTGGTCACCTGAGCACGGCGGGTGGCCGGGAGGGCCTGCGTCCGGTTTTTACTTGACAAAAAATCGAGGGAACAGAAGAATGTTGGGATATTAGAGTATTTAAAACGACGCAGCTTATTCATAAGGTTAATTTCATGATAAAGAGGGTTTCCCCAGGCCATTCAGCTTCTGCGCAGGGGAAGCAATGACTGCGCTACGTATTGATGGCAAGGCCATTGCCAAAAAACTGCAGGCAGAAACCGCCGAAAAAAGTAGGGCTTTTCTCAAAAACCATGGTCAGCCCCCAGGCCTGGCAGTGGTGCTGGTAGGCAACAATCCGGCCTCCGAAGTGTATGTCCAGAAAAAACGCGACACCTGCAAAAGCGTGGGTATCCATTCTCTGGCGGTAAATCTCCCGGCCGCAAGCAGTCCTGAACAATTACTCCAGAAAATAGCCGAGTTAAATGCTGACGACAGCATCGATGGCATTCTCGTGCAATTACCCCTCCCCCCCCAGTTTGACCCTGAAGTCATCATTGAAGCCATAGCCGTTGAAAAAGATGTGGATGGCTTTCATCCCTACAACGTCGGGCGTCTCGCCCTCCGCGCGCCCCTGCTGCGTTCCTGCACACCAGCCGGGATCATGACCCTGCTTGATGAAATTGACCTGGATGTTCGCGGCAAGGAAGCGGTGATTGTTGGTGCGTCCAACATTGTCGGACGGCCCATGGCTATGGAGCTCTTACTGGCTGGAGCCACCGTCACGGTCTGTCATCGCTTTACCCGCAACCTTCAGGCCCATGTGGAGCGGGCAGAACTCCTGATTGCTGCCGCTGGCAAGCCGGGTTTGATTTCTGGTCAGTGGGTTCGCGACGGTGCTGTGGTCATTGATGTCGGGATCAATCGCTTACCTGATGGTCGCCTGACCGGCGATGTAGACTTTGCCGAAGCCGAAAAAAGGGCAGCCTGGATTACCCCGGTTCCTGGCGGGGTCGGGCCCATGACCGTAGCCACCCTCCTGCAAAACACCATGACGGCCGCCGAACAAAGAGTGCGCCAACGCCATGACTGAAAGCGAGCAGTCAGAATCCGCAGAAAATCCGGTCTCTCTGGATAATGCAGAGCTCTACTTCAATCGTGATCTGAGTATTCTCGCTTTTAACCAACGCGTACTGGCGCTGGCCGATGATCCCCGCGTGCCCTTACTGGAGCGCTTGCGCTTTCTGACCATTGTTTCCAGCAATCTCGATGAATTTTTTGAAGTACGCATGGCCGGATTACTGCAAAGGCGCAAATTTGGTGCCGGACCCTTGGGGCCTGACATGCTGGGTCCGGATCGGGAAATTGCCGCCGTTGCACAAATGGCCCATGAAATCATTCAGGAACAATATCTCTGCCTGAACCAGCGTCTGCTCCCGGCTCTGGCCAAAGAAGGCATTAGGCTGCTGCGCCGTAAGGAATGGCGCGCTGCACAAAAGCGCTGGATCAGCAATTATTTTCAGACTGAAGTCATGCCCTTGTTGACCCCTCTCAGCCTGGACCCGGCACATCCCTTTCCGAAAGTGCAAAACAAGGGGCTGAATTTTGCCATTGTGCTGGAAGGACAGGATGCTTATGGACGGCGCAGCCCCATTGCCATCGTTCAGGCCCCCCGGATTCTTCCCCGAATCATCCAGATCCCTCCCCATCTGGCTGGTCCCAGTGATTTTGTGTTTCTTTCCTCCGTCATTCACGAACACGTCACCGCATTGTTTCCCGGCCTGAAAATTCTCGGTTTTTATCAGTTCAGGGTCACCCGTAACAGCGAACTGTTTGTGGATGAGGAAGAAGTGGATAACCTCCTGGACGCATTAGTGGACGAATTACCCATGCGCCCTTTCGGGGAAGCTGTACGCCTGGAAGTCGCCAATAATTGCCCCCGCGAAGTCGTCGATTATCTGCTCAAACACTTTGAACTGGTGGATGACAATCTCTATTCACTGGCCGGGCCGGTGAACCTGTCCAGGCTGGCGGCCATTATTGACATGGTGCCGCGCCAGGACCTGCTTTTTCCCCCTTTCGTACCGGGACTACCCAGCGTCTGTTCCCGGCCGGAAAATATTTTTGCGCGCCTGCGTGAAGCACCTATTTTGCTCCATCACCCTTACCAGAGCTTTAATCCGGTGCTTGATTTTCTGCGTCAGGCGGCGAGTGATCCCCAGGTCATCGGCATCAAACAGACCCTCTACCGCACGACTCCCGACTCCCCTCTGATTGACGCTCTGATTGAGGCGGCTCTGGCGGGCAAGCAGGTCACTGCCGTGGTTGAACTCAAGGCACGCTTTGATGAAGCCAACAACATCCGCATGGCCGAGCGTCTGGAAGAAGTGGGCGTACAGGTCGTGTACGGGGTCGTCAACCACAAAGTCCATGCCAAAATGATTCTGATATTGCGCCGCGAGGATGAAGGTATCCGCCTTTACGGACATCTCGGCACAGGCAACTACCACCCCCGCAACGCCCGGATTTATACAGACCTGAGCCTGTTGACCGCCGATTCAGACATTACCGCCGACATGAATGATCTGTTCATGCACATCACCGGCATGGGCAGGGTGCCTCAATTGCGGCGCCTGCTGCAAAGCCCCTTTACGTTGTTCAACGCGCTCATTCAAGCCATTGAAGCAGAAACCCGCAGGGGTAGCGAAGGACGTATTCTGGCACGGGTAAACGCGCTGGTGGAGCCGGAGTTGATTCGTGCCCTGTACCGGGCCTCTCAGGCGGGCGTCGAAATTGATCTGGTAGTGCGTGGCGCCTGCGCCCTGCGTCCTGGCATTGCCGGCGTTTCCGAGCATATTCGGGTGCGCTCCATTGTCGGTCGTTTTCTGGAACACAGCCGGGTTTATTATTTCGGCAACGGACGGCATCCCAAGCTGTGGATTTCCAGCGCGGACTGGATGGGACGCAACCTGTTTAGACGCCTTGAGGTTGCCGTTCCAATACAGGACCCGGACCTGCGCGCCCGGGTTCTCGAGGAAACCCTGCAGCTTTATCTGCAGGATGACTGCAACGCCTGGCTCATGAAGGCGGACGGCAGCTATGAACAACTGCGCCGAAGCCCGGAAGATGACTGTCAATCCGCCCAGGAGATCCTGTTGCGGCACTATGATCGCAGCAGTCAACATGGCTAGATAGGAATACCAGGCATGATTAGAACGCTGGTCCTCAACAGCAAGGGAGGTGCAGGCAAAACCACTGTGGCCACCAATCTGGCCAGCCTTCTGGCGCTGCGTGGGACGGTTCTCCTTGCCGATCTGGACCCCCAACAGTCGTCTTCCCACTGGGTCAAGCGCCGCTCGCCCCTGCTCCCCAAGCTGAATGTGGTGGAAGATGCCGAACGCGACTTCCGTGATTATCCCACCAGTGACTATGTGGTCATGGATGCCCCTGCAGGGCTCAAAAAGAAACGCCTTGAAGACATGCTGGGTGAAGTAGAGGTTCTGCTGGTCCCCATCGGTCCCTCTCTTTTTGATCTGGATGCCAGCCAGCTTTTTCTGCAAAAACTTGAAGAAATCAAGCGCTACCGTAAAGGTAAAGTGCGGATGGGGGTGATTGCCAATCGGGTAAATGCACGTACCCGGGGTGCCCAGCATCTGCAAAGTGTCCTGAGTGAATGGAATCTGTCCGTGGTGGCGACCTTGCGGGATAGTCAGATTTACGTCCGTGCCGCCCAATGTGGTGCTGGAATTGCCGACCTGCGTGCCGCAGAAAATCGCAATGAATTACCGCAATGGGTACGCATACTGAATTTTGTCATGGAGGATGGTGGTGGAAGAGGAACTTAAATTACAAATCATGGACGATACGGCTCCAGTCTGGAAACGTATTGCCGAACATCCTCTACTGGCCATCAGCAAAGAACCTCCGCTTCAGCTTCATGCGTTTTATTTTGATAGTCGTGATAGTGCCCTGCAACGTGCGCGTCTGGCTTACCGCGTGCGCCGCGAAGGAGATGCCTGGATCGCCACACTCAAGGCCGGCGGTCAATCAGCGGGCGGGCTGCACCAACGTCCGGAGTGGAATGTTCCGGTCGCCAGTAACCAGCCCGACCTGAGCGTCTTCACCGATAGTGAAGCCGCCGCCATGCTTGCACCCTTCACGGAACTGGACTTGCAGGTCATCCTGGAAACCCGTTTCGAACGCCACGAGAGCAGGGTTACCCATACCGATGGCAGTGAAATCATTGTAGCGCTTGATCGCGGGGAAATTCTGGCCAGAGGCCAGAGCGAATCTATCCGCGAGGTGGAGTTGGAACTCGCCAAAGGGAATGCAGCAGCAGTACTCGAAATGGGCGCATCCCTCTGTCAGGATCTTCCTCTGATTCCCGACCAGGAAAGCAAATTGTTTCGCGGTTTGCGCCTGGCCGGACTGGTTTCCGATGAAAAACCGCGTGACACGGCATGGCCCCTGCACCGCCGGGAAAATGCCGGCACCGCATTCAGCCAGATACTAACCTGGCAACTCCAGCAAATTATTCACGACACACGCAAACACTGGGCTAAAACTTCTCCGGAGAGTTTTCACGACCTGCGCAAAAGTGTGCGCAGCCTCAGAGCAACCTTGCGCTTTTGCCGTGCGCTCGACCCGGACAATCTATTGCAACCCTTCCGCCTCGCGCTTCAGGAATGGTTTCACCAGCAAAATCAAAAACGTGATTATGAAGCCCTGCTGGGATACTGGACCGAAATTGCCGCGACCATGACCCTGGACCCCGCCCCCTTGCAGGGCATTTTATCCGCGCAAGCACCTCAGCAAGCCGAACAATTACCGCAGTTGGTCGCCATCCTGCTGAAACTCTGGGCCAGTTTAATGCGACATCCATTGAGCCACGCCAAAAACCTGCAGGATTTCAGCGAATCCCAACTACATCGCGAAGACCGCAAACTCATGACGGCTGGCAAAATGCTGCTGGATCATCCCGAAGCCTTACACAGCCTGCGTATCCGTATCAAAAATACCCGTTATGTGATGATCACCCTGGCGCCGCTATGGCCCGGAAAAGATAGCAAAGCATTACTGAAATTACTGGCGACTCTGCAGGGTATTGCTGGAGAAATCCACGATGCGGACATGGCAGGCCAATATCTGAATCCCCTGACCAACAATCTTAAAGCAGGTGTGGCTTTTCAGGCAGGCGCGTTATTGGGGTTCCTGCAGGGCCGCGAGGCCCGACAGCGAAAAAAATTCCAGAAATTCTGGTTGAGACTGGAATCCACGGCCCGGCCGTGGGATAGCTAAGCGGCAGGATATGACCGCTGGATGACCTCGGCCAGATCGCGGGACAGGTTGGTTTTTGCTGCCAACAGTTGCAGGGCATTCATCATGCCTTGCTGGCGGACCTTGTCATAACGTTGCCAACGGCTGAGTGGTATGGCCAGGCGAGCGGCGGTTTGCGGGTTGATATCATCCAGCCTACGGATTTGCTCGGCAAAAAAAGCATAACCTGATCCATCAGCGGCATGAAATAAGGTCGGATTCATGGAAAAAGCACCCAACACCGCACGCACCCGATTGGGCACTTTCCAGTCAAAGGCCGGATGCACCAAAAGATGCTGCACATGGCGCAAGGTATCGGGACGCGGTGCCATGGCCTGAATAGCGAACCATTTGTCGATTACCAGCGGATAATCCTGCCATTTCTGATAAAAATCCAGAAGGATGTCTTCGGCATCATGTTTGGGATGCTGCACCAGCAATTGAAAAGCCGCCAGACGGTCTGTCATGTTATCGGCCTGCACATATTGCTGACGCGCATGCAGGGTCATGTCCTCTTGACGACTGTGATCACTATGAATCAGATAACTCAAGGCCATATTACGAAGACGGCGACGACCAATGGAAGCCCCATCCCGCTCATAAGCGCCGGCAAGACCCTGATACAACCCTAACCATTTATCATGAAAATGTGCACCAATCGTATCAAGCAGGGTCTCCCGCGCTTGATGAATGGCATCCACTGCGATGACCGGCATCTGTTCGCCGATATAATCCTCGCTGGGCAAAGTCAGCAACTCCGCGCGAAAGGCGGGGTCCATCTGGCTTTGTTCCAAGGTGGCAGACAGCGCCTGCTTGAGGGCCGCAGGCAACACCTCAAGTTTCTTATGGTTTTTCACCCCCTCCAGCAAAGATTTGAGGGCCAACTCCTGGGTGCTCTCCCAGCGATTGAAAGGGTCATCATCGACACCGGCCAGAAAACTGCGGGCCTGATCATCGAGAGCAATATCCAGCCGCACCGGCGCGGAAAAACCCCGCAACAGGGAGGGGATTACCGGATCGGGCAAGCCCTCAAAAGTCCAGCTTTGACTGGCCTGCTCCAATAAAATTACTTTTTCGGTTGCGCCTGTTTTATCCAGAACCGCTTTATCTCCCCGGGTGTTCAGCAAAGCCATACGCACCGGAACAGGTACCGGCTCCTTGTTTGACTGTCCGGGCGTGGCGGGAGTGGACTGCTGCAAGGTCAGCGTGTAGGAACGACTCGCGGGATCATAACTTCCTTCTGCCTTTACTTGTGGTGTTCCGGCCTGGGAATACCAGGTGCGAAAACTGGAAAGATCATAGTGGTTGGCCTCTTCCATGGCTGCCACAAAATCTTCAATGGTCACCGCATGACCATCATGTCGCTCAAAATACAAATCCGTGCCGCGCCGAAAGCCTTCCTTGCCCAGCAAGGTGTGGATCATACGCACCAATTCCGCGCCCTTTTCATACACCGTCGCCGTGTAAAAATTATTAATTTCCGAATAGGCATCGGGACGCACCGGATGCGCCAGCGGACCAGCATCTTCAGGAAACTGGGCAGAACGCAGGCGGCGCACGTCACCAATTCGTTGCACCCCACGCGAGTTCATATCTGCACTGAATTCCTGATCACGAAATACCGTCAAACCTTCTTTGAGGCTCAGCTGAAACCAGTCCCGCAAGGTTACCCGGTTACCCGTCCAGTTATGAAAGTATTCATGGGCAATTACCGATTCAACCCCTTGATAATCCGTATCGGTGGCCGTTTCAGGGCTGGCCAGCACATATTTGGAGTTGAAAATGTTGAGGCCCTTGTTTTCCATGGCCCCCATATTGAAACTGTCGGTCGCCACAATCATGTAGCGATCCAGATCATATTCGCGCCCGTAAACCTCTTCATCCCAGCGCATGGCCCGCTTCAGGCTTTCCATGGCTTGATCGCAAGATCCAAGATCCCTTTCAGCCACATAAATTTCCAGCGTCACCGACCGACCGGATTGCGTCACAAAAACATCGCGCTGTACGGCCAGATCACCGGCCACCATGGCAAATAAGTACGCGGGCTTGGGATAAGGATCTTCCCAGCGCGCCCAATGCCAATTGTTGTCTTCATCCCCCTGGGCAATGCAGTTGCCATTGGCCAGCAGCACCGGACAGGTTTTTCGGGAAGCGTGCAAAGTCACCGTAAATTTGGCCAGACAATCCGGACGATCCAGATAATAGGTAATCCGGCGGAAACCCTCCGCCTCGCATTGCGTCAAAAACTGTCCACCGGCAAAATACAAACCGGACAGGGTCAAATTGGCAGCGGGGTGAATCCGAACCCGGGTTTCCAACACAAACTCCGGCTCTGGGTTCAACAGGGTCAAACCCGTCGCATCAGAACGAAACAAATTTTCCGCCAGGGGCTGACCATCTTGTAAAACACTCAGCAATTCGAGGGATTCGCCGTCCAGGTGCAACTCGGCTACCGGCTCTGAAACCAGTCTCTGAAAATGCAGGCAGGCCTCCACTTCGGTATTTTCCGGGTCCAGATGAACATTCAGCGCGACCTCGTTAATCCGATAGAGGGGCGGCTGATAATCTTCGCGATGAATAACCGCGTTATTATCTTGAGCAATCATCAATGGCAAGCTCCATTTTCCAGGCTGCTGATATGATCAACAAAATCGGCCAGACTGGAGCGATCCAAACCATGTGCCAGAACGGCCTGATTCTGGGCATTACAGTAAATAAGGGTCGGGGTCGCCACTTCTCCGCTTTCACTCAGCAGCTTGGTATTGTTTTCTACCGCAGCCAGGGTCGCGGGCGAAGGATTTTTAGCAGGAGTAATACCGCCCTCTTCCGTTGCCTCATCAAAGCCTTTTTCATTTTCCGCCATGGCGGCAGCAGGGTCACTGGCCCCCAAAATAGCCGCCGCTTTACCGGCGCTGCTGGGCTTCAGGAAAGCCACGACCACATAGCGGACACGCAATTTACCTGCGGCAATAAGCGGTTTGGCTTCTTCGTAAAACTTGTGACAGTAAATGCAGTTAGGGTCCACAAAAGCCGTGAGCTCCGGTCCTTTGCTTCCCAGCACAAAACTGTCGGCATGCGCGGCTTTTTCAGCCAAAACCGCAGCCGATGCCGGTTTGGGAATGAGCCCCAGCTTGATCATGTCGGCATGGGCGGCATCCTGACCTTGCTGATTGAGCACCGGCCCGGCCACCAGATATTGTCCATCTGACGTCGCATAGGCAATGGTTGGATGACCTTCCATACTGACTTCAATCCCCGTCAAACCTCCAGGGCCAGGAAAAACCTTTTCAGCACTGGCCTGGCCGTGGGTAACATCATTCAGCAGCTTCTTGGCGCCATTCAGACTCAACGGACTGCTGCTCGTGGCGGAATCAGGATTAATGGCAAAGCGTTCGATAACTGCCCCCGTTAAGCCGCCAATAATTAGAAGACCCACTGCCAGAGCGATAGATGATTTGTCCATGTATGAATGTTAATCCTGTAAATTCTGAAAAAAGTGATAACGTATGATTGTAAACCGCTGAGCGCATCAAGACCAGAAACGACAAGAACCGAAAAACCATTGATACACGCGGCAACCTCTTGAAAGAAGACCTTCAACGCCGGAGTTGGTTCCAGTAATGGATTTTTTAGAGGCGGTTACCAATCCGCAACAGGCCTACAACCTGCCCTTCAATCAGCAAATCATCACGGGACAAGTCCACCTCAATAGGAGAAAAATCTGGATTTTCGGGTAACAGGCTGACTTTGCCCTGCTTTCGTTGCCAGCGCTTGACCGTAACCTCTCCGTTGACTCGAGCCACGACAATCTGGCCATTTTGCGGCGTAAAGCCAGCCTCATGGCGCACCGCCAGAATATCGCCATCCAGAATACCCGCATCGCGCATACTCATACCCTGCACCCTCAACAAATAATCAGCCCCCGGCGAAAATAGTTTAGGGTCCACCGGCAACTGCCCCTCGCGAAACTCCTCAGCCAGCATCGGTTGCCCGGCGGCTACCCGACCCACCAAAGGCAAGCCCATGGTCGCGCTCAAATCTTCGTGCAGGCGAATCCCCCGTGCGGTACCATTTTGCAGTTCCAGATAACCTTTGCGCGCCAACATGCGCAAATGGGTTTCCGCCGCATTGGGTGAACGAAAGTCAAAGGCTTTCATCAATTCCGTACGCGTGGGTGGCAAATTGTCTTCCAGCATCCGGGCGCGAATCCAGGCCAGAATCTCGGCCTGACGCGGCGTCAGTTTATCCATGCCATGCCTCCAGAAATCGGTACGTATGATTCTGTATTTTTATACAGCATGAAGAAAAGCGCAAGACCGCTGCAAACTCGACAAAATGCTGACAGCATCCGAATCACACCCCTCCAAGTTCCTGCCGGTTTTTTGACAACTGTAGTCGTAAGAATAAGACTTAGTTACAGATTCAGCATGGCACCAAATTTGCGTCTGAAGAGGAGAGGATTTTCAATAACCAATTTATAACTGCTTGTTTTATTTGGTGGGCCCGCACGGACTCGAACCGTGGACCAAGGGATTATGAGTCCCCTGCTCTAACCAACTGAGCTACAGGCCCTGAAGAGAGGGCGCGAAATCGCTCTCGCGCCCGCATTTTTACCACATTTACCCTTCAGGAAGGAATGGTGACCTCTCCGTCCACAAAACTCTTTAAACGCTCAGAGCGGGAAGGATGGCGCAGCTTCCGCAGCGCCTTGGCTTCAATCTGACGAATACGCTCACGGGTCACATCAAACTGTTTACCCACTTCCTCAAGGGTGTGATCCGTATTCATGCCAATTCCAAAGCGCATACGCAACACTTTGGCCTCTCGGGCTGTCAGACCATTGTCCAGAAGTTCTTCGACAACCTCGCGAATAGCCGCGTTGACTGCTGATTCGGCCGGCGCGGTGACATTACGATCTTCAATAAAGTCACCCAGATGGGAGTCTTCGTCGTCACCAATGGGAGTTTCCATGGAAATCGGTTCCTTGGCAATTTTCAGCACCTTGCGAATCTTGTCCTCGGGCATTTCCATGCGCTCTGCCAGCTCTTCCGGTGATGGCTCACGACCCATTTCCTGCAGCATTTGCCGACTAATCCGGTTCAGCTTGTTAATGGTTTCAATCATGTGCACCGGAATACGAATGGTGCGCGCCTGATCGGCAATACTGCGGGTAATGGCCTGTCTAATCCACCAGGTAGCGTAGGTAGAAAACTTGTAGCCACGCCGGTATTCAAACTTGTCCACCGCTTTCATCAAGCCGATATTGCCTTCCTGAATCAAATCCAGAAATTGCAGACCACGATTGGTGTACTTCTTGGCAATGGAAATGACCAGACGCAGGTTGGCTTCGACCATTTCCTTTTTGGCCCGCCGGGCTTTTGCCTCACCAATAGACATCAAACGGCTGGCTTCCTTGATTTCCGCAACCGGCAAGCCCGCCCGTTTTTCAATATCTGCCAGACGCTTCATGATGGCGAGAATATCATCCCGATATTCCACTAACCGTGCGCTATAAGTAAAGCCACCATTAATCTGTTGGTCTATCCAGCCCAGATCACTTTCATGACCCGGATAACTGCGCACAAATTCCTTCCGGGGAAAACGCGCCCGCTCAATACAAATCTCCATGAGCTCACGCTCACATTGGCGCACGCCGTCAGTTAAAGCCCGCAAGGCATCGGCCATTACATCAATCTGGCGACCATTCAGCTTGATTTCCAGAAAGCGTTCTGCCAGCTCGCGTCTTTTTTCCTGATAGCTTTCGTCATGCATTTCACCTTCGGCATGACTGGCAAGCAGATTCAGATAGGCTTCGCGAATGACGGCAAAGCGCTCCAGGGCTTCTTCCAGCTGGGGACCCTTATCCGCTTCAAGAGTGCCTTCTTCGCCTTCTTCATCTTCATCATCCGTGTCTTCAGGCTCTTCGCCTTCCAGCAAAACAGGCTCTTCGTCTTCACTGACAGCTTCTGCATCCAGAGCATTGGGATCAATAAATGCATCGACCACTTCATCCAGGCGCGTTTCGCCGCGCTCAACCCGATCAGCAGCATCCAGCAACAGCGAGATGGTGGTCGGGCAGGTGGAAACCGCACGCAAAACCTGCATCAGACCATCTTCAATGCGGCGGGCTATTTCAATTTCGCCTTCCCGGGTTAAAAGCTCAACCGTGCCCATCTCACGCATGTACATACGCACCGGGTCACTGGTACGGCCAATATCCGCTTCGACGACAGCCAGGGCTTCCTCAGCAGCTTCTTCGGCTTCCTGGGCAGCCACGCCGACATTACCTTCACCATCCAGAAGAGTATCGCCATCCGGCGCTTCTTCAAAAACTTCGATGCCCATGTCATTAATCATGGAAATGACATTTTCCATCTGCTCAGGATCAAAAACTTCTTCAGGCAGATGATCGTTAATCTCCCCGTAGGTCAGGTATCCCTGCTCTTTTCCGCGCGCGATCAGACGCTTCAGCTCAGACCGCTGAGACTCATTGTCCACTACACTCTCACCGTCTCTCATAACCATCCTGCACTCGCGGAAAGCCGCATATTATATAAGAAAAACCACCAGGATGAAAAGCTAAATTCATTGACAGCATTCATCCATCCTTTTTGTCTGGACCCTTCAGGATTCGGGACGCTTGTGGCGACCACGTCTGGTCAACAACACGATCTCGGTGCGTTCCTGCTCTGTCAGCGCGCCCAATCCCGAGCGATCTGCCGTAAGTGCCATATAGTCCCCCCGGGCGGTGCTCAGGCGCCGATTTACCCTGTGCACACATTCAGGTATTTCATTGCGCAACAATGCGCCCCCCTGGCTCTCATCCGCCTCGGACATGACCAGGGCATAACAAAACTCTGCCAAGTCAGTGCCAGCCAGTCTCGCCAAGAGCTCGTGAGAACTTAAATGGGTCATGTTTGCCAAAATATCAAGGGTAGCATCGAGTTTTTTTGCAATGGGGTCAGACGCAAAAGGGAGCAGATCCTTTTCCAGTTGCTGCCAGACAGGGTCATCAGGATGATTCAAGAGCAGGCGCATCGCGTTCTTGAAGAGGGAGGGCCCGTCTTTGCTCCGCGACGGTTGCGCTGACGCTGTAACTCGAGCATCCCGACGACGCGTTTTGGAAGGTATGGCAAAGGCCAGACCACATAACTCCTGGAGTTTATGGAGGTAAACTTCCCGCAAAGTGGCATCCTTTATCCGCTGTAAAAATTCCCGCGCTTCCCGCAGAAACTGGGCTTTTTCATCTTCTGCGGCAATATTATGGCGACGCTGCAGTTCATCGAGAAAAAAATCGATGGCCGGCCGGGCCGTCGGGAATAAAGCTTCCAGCGCTGCTGCGCCCTGCTCGCGCACCAGCGAATCCGGGTCCTGGCCATCCGGCAAAAACAGTACCCGCAGCAGACGCCCCTCGCGCAACAATTCAGGCGCCATTTGCACCGCTCGCCAGGCCGCCTTACGGCCGGCAGCATCCCCATCAAAGCACAGCAAAATCTCTGCAGCCGCACGAAACAGCATCTGTAGCTGACTTTCCCCGAGTGCCGTACCACTGGCGGCAACGGCATAATCCAGTCCGGCCTGATGCAGGGTGATGACATCCAGATAGCCTTCCACCAGCACGGCACGATTCATTCGACGCAGGCCATCCCGGGCCTGATGCAGGCCGTAAAGCACCTGCCCCTTATGGTACAGCGGACCTTCGGGAGAGTTCAGATACTTGGGTTCCCGGCCATCGAGACTGCGTCCCCCCAATCCGACCAGATGGCCGCGACCATCACGAATCGGAAAAATGACCCTGTCCCGAAAACGATCATAAACAGAATGGTCCTCGCGGCTACTCACCAACCCTGCACCAATCAGTGCGCGTCGGGTATTTTCATCCTTACCCAGTTGCTGACTCAGAAAATTCGCGGCAGGAGGAGCATAACCCAATTCAAAGCGGGTAATGATTTCCGGATGGAGACCCCGGCTCTGCCAGTACTGCTGGGCCGCCGGATTTTTTACCAGTGCATCACGGTACAGGCTGACCGCCTTGTCCAGAATCTGCCGAAAAGGGCGGAGATCTTCCTGAACAGACTGACCAACAGCCTCTTCAGGTAAGGCCACCCCGGCATCTTCCGCCAGCAAGGCTACCGCCTCAGGGAAGGAAAGACGATCATGGGCCATCAGAAACCCGATGGCGTTACCATGGGCATGACATCCAAAACAATAGTAAATCTGTTTTTCCTGACTCACTGAAAATGAGGGACTTTTTTCCTGATGAAAAGGACAGCAGGCCCAAAAATCCTTGCCTTTTTTCTTCAGGGGAACACGACCCTCCACCAGACGGATCAAATCGGTCCGTTCGAGGAGCGCATCTATGAATGCGGGAGAAAATTTGACCATGTTTCAGCGTAGCTCCAACTCACTAACACCGCCACCCCCCTGCTCGGGACGGGCCATACGCCACTGGATGATGCGCGGATCCTGATGGGCAAATTCCCTGACCATTTCAGCCAGGACGCCATTGCCTTTACCATGCAGCACCTCAATGTGCTGGCGACCGGAAGCCATGGCGCCATCCACATGGCGGCACAAAGCCTGCCAGGCATCTTCGCGCAGCTGACCACGCAGATCGAGACGCCATGGATGGTTTTCTGGTGAAGCATACTGAGTACTCCCTTTTTCCTTGGGTATTTCCAGTGCGGAATCCGCGCGGAACTGCTCCAGGGGAATCCACACCTGCTTGCCGCGCAACTGAATTTGCAGACGTTGCCGGGCAGCATCGACACGGACAATCTGGGTAACCTGGCGCAGGGGCAGAAACAAGCCTTTGCTGCCGACTGCAGGCAAATCCACCGACACGGTTTCGGCCATCTGAAAAGGCGTACCCAACTGTTCCAGTGCCGCACTGGCCGCCTGGGTATCCCGTCCAGATTTGAGCGCAGCGATGGTTTTCCGCACTTCACTGCGCGCATTCTGCAGCAACTGTGTCCACTCATTGCGAGCCTGTTCAGCGGCCCGCTCCCGATCCTGACGTGCCGCATCCAGTTCACGCTGCAAACGTTTCACCGATTTGTCAGCTTCCATGCGCGCCTGCGCCGCTTCATCCATTGCCTGTTGTGCGGCGCGCAACAGGCCTTCCCGTTGTGCTTCCCAGCGTTCCCAGTCCTCGCGATCATCCGCGTACAAGACCTCGGCGCGCTGTACCAGCGCTTCAGGCATTCCGACACGTCGCGCGATAGTCAACCCCTGACTGGCACCACCTACTCCCCATTGCAGACGATAGGTCGGGGCAAGACGTTCTGCGTCAAAACCCATACCTGCCAAAGCTACGCCAGCGCGGCTGAGTGCATAACGTTTCATGATTTCCTGATGGCTGGTGAGCACCGCACAGGCTTGAACCGACAGGAGCGCCTCGGCCACGGCCTGGGCCAGGGCACCCCCTTCGCGGGGATCCGTACCATTACCCAGCTCATCCAACAGTACCAGGCTGTGTTGATCAGCCTGCTCCAGCACCCTGCGCAAGCGACTCACCTGTGCCGAAAAAGTAGACAGGTCCGTATGAATATCCTGAGCGTCACCGATAACCGCAAAGCCTTGCCGAAAATATCCCAGACGACCTTCAGCAGCCACCGGCATGCCTAAATAAGCCATCAGATGGTTCAACCCCAGGGCCTTGAGCAGTGCCGTTTTGCCACCCGTATTGGGTCCGGTAATGACCAGTTGATGATTACTTTCGCCCAAAGCCAGAGGATTACCAACCACCTGACCCGGATGCTGCATACACAGCAGGGGATGACGTAAATTGTGCAGATCAAAGGCCGGGCGATTATCCACCTGAACCAGCGTACCCTGAAAATCCTTGCCCAGTTCCAGGGCGGCGCGAACTCCGTCCAGCCGTCCAATGTACTTTAAGGCGCGGCGCATGGACGGCACTTGCTGGCTTACGGCCGCACTTAAGGCCCGTAGCACCTTTTCCTGCTCCAGACGTTCGGCCTGGCGGTCCTGCACCAACTGGTTATTCAGGTCTACCGCCGTTAAGGGCTCCACAAAAAGGGTTTCACCACTCGCCGAACGATCATGGACAATAACCTTGATACGGCCTTTGTGGCTGGTTTTCAGGGGCAATACATAGCGGTCATTCCGCTGGACAATCAGCTGATCCTGCCAGTAATCCTGCCAATCGGGATTACGTAAAAATCCCTGCAAAAAGCGTTGTATTTCAGCCCGCCCCTGGCGCAACTGCCGGCGAATGGCGCTTAATTCAGCACTGGCAGCATCCAGAAGTTCGCCTTCATCATCCAGGGCCTGCTGCAGATGCCGCAGCAGCGATAGTGAAGGCTCCAGGTCTGTTGCCCATTCCGTCAGCGTGTCGTTGACTTCCCGCAAGGCAGAGGCATAGTGCTTCTGGCCATGCAAAACCCGGGTTATCTGCTGCAACTCGCGGCCGCTCAGAATGGCGCCGGGGCGCTCAAGCAGGTCCAGCAGGGAACGAATGTCCGGGAGAATGTGGATGGGCAGCGAAAAGCCAGCAGCAGATCGTTCCGCCAGCAAAAGCGCCATACTAAGGCGCTGCTGAATTTCAGCAAGGCCTACCCAGGGATGGAGGTTTTCCACATAATGCTGCCCATATTCATGGACACATTTGGCCAGCCAGGCGGCACGAATATCTTCCAGATCGAGGGCTCTGGAAAAGCTGTCCTGCCAGGGAGCCGCCCCTGCCACAGCGTCTTTCATCCGTTATTCAGGCGCGCCTTTACTTTTTCCGCAACCAGCGCCATATCAGCCCGACCCAGCATTCGCGGTTTCAGGCTGTTCAACACCTTACCCATATCTTTGGGACCGCTGGCGGCGGTGTTTGAAACCGCTTCTGCAATCAGGGCATCAATGGCTTCCATACTCAGGGGCTCGGGGAGATAAGCGGAAAGGATGACAATTTCTGCTTCTTCCTTATCGGCAAGATCCGGGCGATTTCCCGCTCTGAACTGACTGGCAGAATCTTTTCTTTGCTTGATCAGTTTTTCGGCGATACTTAGAACCTCGGTATCATCCAACTCGCGGCGATCGTCCACCTCACGTTGCTTGATCGCTGCCTGGAGCATGCGAATAGTGGTAAGACGATCAGACTCACGAGCGCGCATCGCCGCCTTCATGTCCTCCTGAAGACGTTCGCGTAAAGACATGCTTCAGTACATCCGAACCAAACGCATGGACTGACGACGCATCCGCTTCAAAGCCCGCTTGCGCGCAGCAGCAGCCTTGCGCTTGCGCTCTTCGGTGGGCTTTTCATAAAACTCGCGACGACGTACTTCCGTCAGGACTCCGGCCTTTTCACAGGAGCGTTTGAAGCGCCGCAGCGCCACTTCGAAAGGTTCATTTTCTTTAACACGAACAGTTGGCATAGAAGGTTTCTGACCTCATCAAAAATAAAAGCTTAGCGAGAAAGGGGCAGAGTATAGGCAGATCAACGGCGCGAGTCAAAAAGAAACCACGCTCAGCAGTCGTTGTAAAAAACACAAAACTATAGTTGCATCTGCTTGACAGGATGATCAAAAAGAATGCTAATATAGGAAATGATAAAAACTCTTTTAGATATAGAATATTAGATTACAATGTTAGAGTGATTGTGGTCTTTGATTCTAGGGGATGCCCATGCGAACGGAAGTGAGAGAATTGAACGAAGCATTACCCGATGTCGCGCCGGCTATTGATCCACCCCCTCTGGCTGATTTTATGGAAGACGATCAGAGCAGCCCCTTTCTCACTCAGGATCAGGAACTACAACTCATCCGCCGCCTGCGTCAGGGAGATGACTGCGCCAGGGCCACCCTGATTTCTGCGCACATGCCTTTAGTCAGAGCGGTTGCCCGGGCTTACCGAAACAAAGGTCTCAGTCAGGAAGATTTGCTTCAGGAAGGCTACATGGGTTTACTGCGTGCCGCAGATCGCTTCCGTGAAGGTCTTGGTACCCGTTTTTCCAGCTATGCCACCTGGTGGATTCGGGAAGCCATGCAACGTGCGCTCATCCGCTCCCGCTTCATCCGGCTGCCGGACTATCTGGCAAAATCGCTGCACGCCTACCTGCAGCGTGGTGAAGATGAAAGCGAATCAACAGAAGACGCCCGACGCGAGCAACGCCGGGAAGCCCTGGGGGTGCGTGAAAGTACCATGCGTGCTCTGGATTTTGCCGACATTCGCGTCTGCTCGCTGGATGAAGAATTTACCGATGGCCCCAGTCGGGTTGAACAGGTGCCTGGCGATACCGCCAGCCCCGACATGGACTACGACCGTGAATCCATCTGCAAGGCACTCCGGGAGCACCTGGCGGAACTGAATGAAAAGCAGCGCGAAGTGATGATCTTCCGCTACGGCATCCATGGAGATGCGCCCATGACGCTGGAAGCCGTGGCCGAACGTATGGGCGTCAGCCGTGAGGCCGTCCGCCAGTTGCAGGTCAGAGCCCTGACCCGACTGCGTCAATCACTTTCTGATAGCGGCTGGGGTGCCTGACGTTCCTGCAGCATAGCCAAAAGACGCAGCAGAGCATGGGCGCGATGACTCACCTGATTTTTTTCTGCCAGTGTCCATTCAGCCGCACTACGCGCACCACCCAGCGGCCGGAATATCGGATCGTAGCCAAAACCCCCTTCTCCCTGAAGCGATTTACCAATGGTTCCCATCCAGAATCCCTGAGCCACAATGGGGGCAGGATCGTCGGCTGACTCCATAAAGACCATGCAGGCGATATAATAGGCTGCACGCGATGCTCCGGTTAAAGCACGCATCTGCTCGAGCAAGCGCTGATTATTCTCTGCATCCGTCGCGCCGACACCGGCGTAACGGGCTGAAAACAAGCCCGGTGCACCTTGCAGGGCGGGCACGCAAAGGCCTGAGTCTTCCGCAAGAGACGCCATCCCTGAGATGGCCGCAGCATGACGGGCCTTCAGCAAGGCATTCTCGACAAATGTGCGGCCACTTTCTTCAGCACCTTTAATACCTTGCTCGTCCTGCCCATGGACTATGTAGCCGTGCGCGTTAAGCAGTGTCCGCATTTCCCGGATTTTGCCGGCATTACTGCTGGCCAGCAGGATGGGCTTCAAGGCAAAGCCTCAGGAATTTCCTCGCGTTGACGGGCAATCAGATCGCGGATGCCCTGACGCGCCAGCGCCAGCATGGCGGCCATTTCCTGATCACTGAAAATAGCGCCTTCAGCCGTACCCTGCACTTCTACAAAAGCGCCAGCACCCGTCATGACCACATTCATGTCCACTTCCGCGTGACTATCTTCGGCATAGTCCAAATCCAGTACGGCCTGCCCCTGATACATCCCGACGGAGATGGCAGCAACCCAGTCGCGCAACGGATTACCCTGCACTTTTCCGTTTTGGCGCAGGGTCTGCAGCGCATCGGCTACCGCCAGACAGGCACCCGTGATGCTGGCCGTTCGGGTGCCGCCATCCGCCTGCAAAACATCGCAATCTACCCAGATAGTGCGCTCACCCAAGGCCTGCAAGTCAACGGCTGCACGCAGGCTACGCCCGATCAGCCGCTGAATTTCATGGGTCCGACCCGAGATTTTTCCATTGGCCGATTCACGCTGCATCCGATCCTGAGTCGCTCTGGGCAACATACTGTACTCTGCAGTCACCCATCCCTTCCCCGCCCCACGCAAAAAAGGCGGAACCTTTTCTTCAATACTAGCGGTACATAACACCTTGGTATCCCCGCAGGCCATCAGTACGGAGCCTTCGGCGTGTTTGGTGAAATTGCGGGTAATTTCTATCGGGCGCAGAGCGTCTGCCATTCTTCCACTGGGTCGATTCATTTACGGATACTCATCATGATGGAGGATAGGCGCATTGTAGACCTGTCCTTCTTTCACCATAACCCCCTATAATGCAGTCGTACCCCAAGGAACGAGGAGCGCCTCATGTCTGCTACCGCGCATGTCGAAATCACCCAATTTCTGAAGCAGCACCATCTAGCTCAGTCACTCACCATTGCCGAAATTCAGACTCTGGCGGAATACGTCACCCATGCCCAGTTTCGCGCCGATCAGGTCATTGCCGAATGGGGCACCTTGGGTGAGGCATTATTTTTTTGCGTCAAAGGAGAAATGGCCATCATTCACCATACCGCCGATGGTGATGAAATGGAGGTCGTGCGGGTCAAGGAAGGAGAAATGGCTGGAGAAATGTCTTTTTTTGACCGGCAACCACGTAGCGCTCGCATTCTCGCCAAAAGCGAAGACACCCAGGTTCTGGTCCTGACTCGCGCCCGTTATCAGCGCCTGAAAGTAGAGAAACCTTATATCACGGTCAACATTCTGGAACAGGCTATCATCAGTCTGGATCACCTGTTTCGTAATCTTTCCCAGAATTATACGGATTTTTCTACCTACATTTACGGCAAGGGCAAGCACTAGGCTCCGCTACGCCGCTGCAGCAGGTGATGAATGCGCTGCAATCGTTCGAGGGGGTCCTGCAGCAGAAGCAGATCCTGCTTTTCCTCTGGAGAAGCCGGTAGTGCCTGAGCGAGCACCATACCTGCAGTACTGGCATCCAGGTCCCGGGCCGCTTCTTCACCCAGCAATTCCTTCAAAATGGCGCGCAGGGTATCGTCTTCCCGGCGCATGGGCACTACCGGCTCCTCCGCCCAGTAGTGCACCGAGGCCATAGCCAGAGCCCCCTCATAATGCCAGTCCTGAATGCTGAAGCGTCGCTGCCCCTCCACCTGAATTTCCAGAATCCCTGGCTCACCACCCCAATCCACTATCCGCGCCAGTGTTCCTACCCGTTCCGGCTCCGCATGACCATCTCCCCGAGAGTGCGTCAAACAAATTCCAAAACCATGATCATGGCGCAGGGAGCTGCTGACCATGTCCAGATAACGGGGTTCAAACACTCTCAATCCGACTAAGGCCTTGGGAAAAAGTACGGTTCGGAGTAAAAATAGGGGTATTGTATGCGTATCCGTCACTATGCTGTTCCTCTCACGAGTATTCATGAATCCCAGCCTGAAACCATCCTCCACGTTCTCACTATATGTACATCTGCCTTGGTGTAAAGCCAAGTGTCCTTATTGTGACTTCAATTCACATGCGGCAGACCATATTCCTGCAGAGCGTTATGCCCGCGCCCTGATTGCTGATCTGGATCGGGAACTGCCACGCATCTGGGGGCGACGTCTGCACAGTATTTTTATCGGTGGGGGCACTCCCAGCCTGTTTCCACCGGAAATCATCAACCAGCTGCTTTCCGACATCCGGGCCCGCCTGCAACCCCTGTCTGCCATGGAGGTGACCCTGGAGGCTAATCCCGGTGCCATTGAAGCCGCAGCATTTGCTGATTTTCGTGCGGCCGGGGTTACCCGTCTGTCTCTGGGAATCCAGTCTTTCAATAATGTGCACCTGCAACGCCTGGGACGCATTCATGATGCATCTGCCGCCCATCGGGCCGTAGAAAAAGCCATTGCTGCGCAATTTGCCAGCTTTAATCTGGATCTCATGTTTGCCCTGCCCGGCCAGAGCACGGCTGAAGCCCTGGCAGACCTGGACGCGGCCTTACAATATCAGCCTCCCCATTTATCCCTTTACCAGCTCACCCTGGAAGCCGGCACTCCCTTCGCCAGCCATCCTCCAGCCCATCTCCCTGACGAGGATACCGCGGCGGATATGGAAAATATTTTGCGCAGTGAACTGGACCGTCACGGTTTGGCTCGCTACGAAATCTCCGCGCACGCCCGCCCCGGACAACAATGCCAGCATAACCGCAATTACTGGCTATATGGAGACTATCTGGGAATTGGCGCCGGGGCTCATGGCAAAATCACCCAGGCGGAAGGCATCTGGCGTAGCCGCAAACCCAGCCGACCCGAGAGTTACATGATCGACGCGCTCAGTAATATGGAAACCCTGGGAGAATACACCCCGGTTCCACCAGCAGAACGCCCCTTTGAATTCATGCTGAATGCGCTGCGGCTCACCGAAGGTTTTTCAAACCGTCTGTTTACTGAATGCACCGGCCTGGACAGTCTGCTGATTGAACCACAGATTCGCCGTGCCCGCCGCGAGGGTTTACTGTATGACGATACTGAAATAATCCGGCCCACCGCCCGGGGAATGAACTTTTACAATGAATTGTGTGCCCGCTTCATTCCCTGAATGGGCGATACTATTCCCGACCCATCGCCTCAGCTTCATGACCGGTAATGGAACCGTCCTTGAACAAATATTCACGCAACTCTTTATCCAGACGCGGCATTTTACGGCGCAACCACTCCAGAACCATGGCCGCGTGCTCAATTTCTTCATCCCGATTGTGTTCCAGCACTTTTTTGAGCTGGAGATCATTGCAGGCATCCGCGCGCTGCTGGTACCAGTCTACCGCCTCAAATTCTTCCATCAGCGAGGATATCGCCCGATGAATGTCCAGCGTATCACTGGACAGCGACTCCAAAGGCTCGTGCATTGTTTCATGTGCCATCTTGAGATCCTTTAACGATGAAATATCCTCACAAGCATAGCTCAAAGCGTTCACTAAACCCAAGTGACACCAGACCGGGAGAAATTCGCCATGAATTGGCAAGACTCCTGTCCAAAGCAGGACTGTGCTCGCGGAGCATGGCCGCCGATTGGATTCGGGCCGGCAAGGTAACCGTCAACGGGCAGATCATTTACGAGCCGGAAGCCCGTTTTTCACTTCGCGATGCCCGGATTTCCGTGGCGGGACAACGCCTGACCGGACAGGCTCGCAAGGTGCTGATGCTGCATAAACCCCGGGGCGTTGTCAGTACCCGCGCCGATGAAAGAGGACGGCCCACCGTTTATGATTTACTGCCCTCCGACCATTGGCTGGCACCCATAGGACGTCTGGATCAGGCCAGCTCCGGGTTATTGTTATTCAGTAACGATCCGGAATGGGCCCAGATTCTGCTGAATCCTGATCAGCACGTCAGCAAAACCTACCACGTACAAATCCGCCCGCCCCTTCCTGCCGAAGTAGTTCAGCAAATCGCCCGGCACTCCAGCCTGGACGGCAAGCCATGCCTGCCCATGCAAATTCGTGAGCTGCGCTGCGGAGGAAAAACCCAATGGCTGGAAATTGTCCTTCAGGAAGGGCGTAACCGGCAGATTCGTCGCCTGCTGCAAGGCGCCGATGCGGAAGTGTTACGTTTAGTTCGCGTGGCTATCGGTGATCTGCCTTTGGGCAATCTGGCCAGCGGGCAGTGGCGCTGGCTGAGCCCGGAGGAAGAAAGACTTCTGGAACCCTGAACCGTCTATATTAGATATTTATGATATTGACAGGCCCATAATATCCGTGTATGTTAGTTATACCTTATTTACTGATGGAGAATGGTCATGGAAATGGAACAGGAATTTGAATTGATTGCGCTGGTTTACCAACTGGAAGAAGCCGGTTACTGCTTTGCCAACGTTTCTGATGAAGAACTGCACCAGGCATTTATGAACAATCAGGATCTGCGGGATCTGGCGGTTCCCCGTGCCGCCTGATCATTTTTATCCTCCACAACCGGCCCTTTATGGCCGGTTTTTTTTGGTCTGAACAACGGCGTATATCAAAACAGCCCGGCGCCCGGTTTTGAGGCCTTCCCTGCTGCTTAACCGCTCTATCAGCTGCTCTTGCGAGCAAGCATGTTCCTCTCTATACTGACCGAACGGTCGGTATCTGACAGATTATCATTCCCCATCAAGGAGCCCAACTGGTGGCGCAAGAGCAGTCTACATCCCGTCTGGTCATCACCGTGGCGGTCATGCTTGCAGTAGTGATGCAGGTTCTGGATCTCACCATTGTCAATGTGGCACTGACCTATATGCGTGGCTCCCTGCAGGCTAATAGTGATCAGATCACCTGGGTGCTCACCGCTTATATGGTGGCCAACGTCATTGTACTCCCCCTTACCGGCCTTCTGGTGGAACGTTACGGACAACGCAACATCATGCTTTGGAGTGTGGTGGGATTCGTGATTTCTTCGGCACTATGCGGACAATCCCACAGTCTTACCGAGATTGTCCTCTGGCGCTTTCTTCAGGGCATTTTCGGGGCGTCCCTGGCACCTGTCGGGCAAACCATCATGCTCGGAGCCTATCCGGCCAATAAACGTGGTCAGGCCATGGCGATTCTCGGTATGGGCATCATGCTGGGACCGATTCTTGGACCGACTCTGGGTGGTTATCTGACGGACACGCTCAGTTGGCGCTGGGTGTTTTACGTCAACATTCCCTTTGGGATTCTCGCCTTTTTACTGATGCAAAGTGTGCCGGACGGCGGCAAAAGCGCCAAACCCCGGCCCGTGGACTGGACTGGATTTGCGCTGATGGCCCTGGGTTTGGGGTCTCTGCAAGGCATTCTCAGCCTCGGGGATCAAGATGACTGGTTCAGTTCACAAACCATCATCATCCTGACTTTGATTACCATCCTCGGGCTGCTCTTTTTTGTGTGGCGTTCCCTGAGTGTCAAGCATCCGGTTGTCGACTTGCGGCTCCTCAAAGACCGCAATCTGGCTATTGGCAGCATGGGAATCGGTATATTTGGACTAGCGTTGTTTGGCACCATGGTGATTTTGCCCATCATGCTGGAGACCTTGATGCACTATGAGGCCTTTACGGCCGGACTGGCTATGGCGCCTCAAGGAATCGGCGCAATGCTGGCGATGATGCTGGCTGGCCGTCTACTCGGCAAGGGCATCAATCCCCGCGATATTGTGCTGGTCGGTATTGTAATTGGCGCTTTTGGAACTTATCTCACCACACTCTACAACCTCAATATCAATATAGACTGGGTGATCTGGCCCAGCTTTATTCGCGGCATAGGTTTTGGTCTGGTGACCATTCCCCTGTTTACCCTGGCTTTTACAACCCTCAAGAAATCACAGCAGGCAGAGGGATCGGGAATTTTCAATTTGATGAGAACCCTCGGTGGCAGTGTCGGCATCGCCATCGTGTCTACCGTCATGAGCCAGGAAACTCAGGTGGGTTGGAACCAGATGAGCAAATTCATCAACCCCTTCAATCCGGCGTTTCACCAATATCTGGCAGCGGCTGGGATGACCCAGAATCCAACTACCTGGCAGGTTCTGGGTAATATTGTTCTGTATAATCAGGCCAACATGCGCGGCACCCTCGATGCATTTGTGCTGGTATTTTACGGTTTTCTGGTGATGATTCCGCTGATTTTATTTCTCAAGAAGCCAGCTCCAGAAAAGGGAGAAAATACTCCGCCACCCGTACAGGAGTAACCCTGAAACCGGTGGTGGGCCGGGAAGCTTTTTGCGCCAACGTCCCTTGCCTGTTGTTCTACGGCTCATCCTGCTGTCAGGAGAGAACTCGCCCTGCGGGCTCAGACAGCTCTCCTGACGGGCGCAGGATTTCGCCAAGAACAACAACGGCTCAAAACAAAAGTCGCTGCAAAGCTTCCCGGCCCACTATGGTGGACCCCTCTGTCAAGACAATAATCAGCCGAGTTTAAGAGGGTAACCTTTCACACGCAGCGGCACGGCGCTGCCCCGGTTTTGCTTCTGATTCTGTTTCCTGACGATTTTCTTTTT